>Ga0302324_100000611_pt1 | contig 91461 bp, 87 predicted proteins | sample Palsa_T0_1_FD_201949 | JGI IMG/M metagenome (GOLD analysis project Ga0302324, IMG submission 201949) | Peat permafrost microbial communities from Stordalen Mire near Abisko, Sweden - Palsa_T0_1 | ecosystem: Environmental > Terrestrial > Soil > Palsa > Peat permafrost | place: Sweden: Abisko... | reverse complement strand
ACGCGTGGACGCGTTCGACGTTCTCGACCTGCTGACTGCGCTAGTCGATCAATCACTCGTCGTCGCGGATACGTCCGGGCAAGAAGAGCGCTATCGCCTCCTGGAATCGACACGCGCGTACGCACTGGATCGGCTCGATGCCTGCGGCGAGCGCGAGCAAACGTCCCATCGCCATGCTGCGTATTTTGCGCAGATGGCGCGAGAGGCAGACGCGCGATTCGGCTCGATGCCCGGCGAGGCTTGGCGCGTCGGGCTCGAAAAGGAAACCGGCAACTTTCGACGCGCACTTGAATGGAGTTTGGGGACGCTAGCCGACGTTGCGACGGGCGGCGCGATCGCCGGACACCTCGAGCGTTTCTGGATCAACGCGGGGCTCGAAGCCGAAGGACGCCGTTGGATCGGGCTCGCCCTCGAGCATTTGGACGAGCGCGACCACACCGCCATCTCGGCGCGACTCTGGCGCGCGGCGGCGTGGCTGAACATGGGTCCGCGCAAGCATGACGCCGCGCGCCGAGCAGTCGCGCTTTACGAGGCCCTCGGCGACGCGATCGGCCTCGGAGACTCGCTACGGCAACAGGCGATCGGCGCTTCGCAAAGGGGCGATCTCGACGCGGCGGCGCTTATGAACGCGCGAGCCCTCGAGATTTTTCGCGTTGCGGGGGACCGGCGCAACATCGCAAATTGCCTCGACCTCTCCGCCGGATTGGCGCAGGAGCGCGGCGATTATCGCGCCGCGCGCGCGTCGTATGAGGCGGCGATCGCGCTTTTTTGGGAGATTGGAAGCGAGGGAGGTGCTGCGTCCGCGACCTTCGGGCTTTCGCAGACGGCGTTTCTCGAGGGCGACCCGCAACTCGCAGTCGCCCTGGCCCGGGACGTGCGAAAGATCCGGATGCGTGGAAAATACGCAACGAACCTCGTAGGGGTCAACGTCGCGCTAACCACCTATCTCGTTGAGCTTGGGGAAATCGATGAGGCGTCGCAGGTCGCGCGTGCCGGACTCGAGTGGGCGCAGGCCGCACGAAACGCGGGCGTGTTCGCCTGCGCCATCGTCGCGCGTGCTCTGGTAGCAGCGGTACAGGGCGACGCGCACGAGGCCGCACGCCTGCGAGGCTACGCAAATGCTGCACTCGCGCGGCTCGGATTCGGCCGAGATCGGGCGGAGCAGCGGCTCGACGCAATGCTGCTCGTGGCGCTGCGGCGGCATCTGGGCGAGGGCGCGATCGAACGGCTCGCCGTGGAAGGGTCGACCTGGTCCGAAAACGCGGCGGCCGAAGCTTGCGGGATGACGGACGACGACCGCCTTTCCGGTGAAGCCGCGGCTTCGCCCGAGATGGAGACCGCCGACCGGCGCTGACCGAGGACTCATTGCGCCGGCGCCGGCAGATTATATTGTAGGGGGGGGGCAGAGCGGCCGTACGCTTGGTCTGATTTAATGGAACGGACGGGATCTGCCAGAGAGGCGGGCTCAGGCGTTCTCCGGCGGGGTCGAATCGGCGGACTGCGGAAGTCCTCAAGTACGGCGTTGCAATCGCGAGCGGCCTGTACTGTCACAGTTGCTGACCACGCGAGAAGGTGCGCCGCAATCCCTTTGCGCCCGTAGCTCAAATTGGATAGAGCGGGGGACTCCTAAGCCTCAGGTTGGACGTTCGAATCGTCTCGGGCGCACGAATCCTTTCTCTGGTTAGTAGCCCAAGCAGGCAGCCTCCCACGTTTACAGGGCGGGGGGCGTGTGGTATCATCCCTGAGGCGGACCGCGTGTCCGTCTTCTTTATGTCGAGCTGGAAGACGAGATGGCGAAGAAGGAAGTTCGGGTAAGGGTCGTGCTGGCGTGTACGGAGTGCAAGCGTCGCAACTACAACACCCAGAAGAACAAGCAGCACACGAGCGAGCGGCTCGAGCTCAAGAAATATTGCCGGTTTTGCCGTTGTCACCGCTCGCACCGGGAAACGCGCTGAGGGCGGTAGCTCAATTGGTAGAGTTGCGGTCTCCAAAACCGTCGGTTGCAGGTTCGAGTCCTGTCCGCCCTGCCAAAATTTTTGCAAGGGAAGAATGAGAGCATGAACAGGCCAACGGGCGGCGGTGGCACGACGACACGTCCGGGGAACCCGCCCCGTCCGGCGCCTCGCCAGAGCGTGGAACGCGAGGCGCGGGTCGCGCGCACGCAAGCGTTCCTGCGCGGGCTGGTCTCGGAGATGCGTCGCGTCACTTGGCCCACGCGTCAAGAGTGGGTCTCGGCGACCGTCCTGACGATCTCGCTCGTGGCGGTCATCGGTCTGTACACGTACGTGCTCGACGAGTTGTTCGGGCTTGCTTTCGGAGTCGTTCACAAATAGCAATGGATACGGAAAGCCAAACTCTTCAAGAAGAACTGCCCGCGCCCGTTTCGGTGGCGACGGCGCCAAAAAAGGACGAGCGCCGTAAGTGGTATGTGATCCACACGTACTCCGGCTACGAGAACAAAGTCAAGGCGAACCTCGAACGCCGCATCCATTCGATGAACATGACGGGCAAAATCTTCCGGGTGCTCGTGCCCATGGAAGACGAGGTCGAGTTCAAAGACGGCAAGCGGAAGATCACGCCCAAGAAAGTGTTTCCGGGCTACGTGCTGGTCGAAATGGATATGGACGACGCGTCTTGGTACGTCGTGCGCAATACCTCGGGCGTGACCGGTTTCGTCGGGTCGCCTGGATCGGGCGAGAAACCCGTCCCGCTACAGGACAAAGAAGTCAAGACGATTCTCAAGCAGATGGGTATCGAGACGCCCAAGCTCAAGATCGATTTTGCCAAGGGCGACCGGGTCAAGGTCACGAGCGGCCCATTCTTCGATTTCACCGGCATCGTCGACGAGATCCAGCCGGAGAAGGAGAAGGTGCGCGCCCTCATCTCCATCTTCGGTCGCGAGACGCCGGTCGAGCTCGAGTTCTACCAAATCGAAAAAGTCTAAAGGTCCGAGCCACGCTGCGAAGCTAGAGGGCTCGCGTCGACGGCGGCGTTTGCCTCGGCGACGAGCGCGTCCATCGCGGGATCGCGACGAAGCCGGCGGCGGCGTTTTTCCATCGCTGCTAGCGCCTGCGGGGCGCGCATCGCGAAATCTTCGAAGTAGTAGTAAACGGGAAGGGGGCGCGTCGTGCGAAACAGGGCGAGCGCCGGTCGCATTATCGGCCAGAAGATCGTCGCGGAAACGCCGAACTCCAGGACGGCTAGCTCCTCGGATAAGGCCCCGCCGTTCACGTACATCGCGACCCTCTCGTAGAAGTTCGCGAGACTCACCACATGCTGCGCGCGCCGCCCCACCGAACTTGCGCGCAGTTCATCGACGAACGCCGGATCTTCGAGCGCCTCGGCCAGCTCGAAGCCGACGAACTGGCGGTCGATGATCATCGCCTCCGAGTGCCACTCGCGGTGCAACGAAGTTAACGTCTGCATCTCGTTGCCGTAGCGCATGTAGCGGAGCTGACGCAACGCACTTAACGCACCGACAACGACGACTAGCGTACTGATCGCCGAAAACCCAAGGCTCAGGAAAGCGGCATCGACGTGCATAGCTCGACGTACTCGCACGTCTGACCGCGTTCCTTGGCGAATCGTCCGGCGGCGTCAAGAACGCCGCTCGCTCAATAGTAGAACTTGAACTCGGGCCAGTCGGCGGCTAGCGGGCGGTAGAACCCGCGGCAGACGAGAATGGGCCGGGCGCGTTCGTATGGTTCAACGTACGGGCTGTCGCCAAACCGAGCGGCGATGCGAAGCGAGTGACAGTGCTGTTTCCAAAACGACACGTCCGAGCTGTTGACGCGCACGATCACGCTGCCGTCGTAGCCGTGCGTGCCCCAGAGGTAGTAGTTGTTATGGCCGCTGAGAGCCGGGGGTAAGCCGTCGGCGGGACCGTAGAAATCGAGCGCACCTGCCTCGCCGTAGTTGCTGGCGATGATCGCTGCGCGCTTGCGCTCGTCGAGCGGCAGCGAGCGGTACACGGCCGCCACCGCACGCTCGAGCTCGCGCCAGCCAAGCTGATCGGCGAGATTTTGGGGGATCGCCTGCCCTCGGTTGGACGCTTCCTCCACATCGGGGCGCAAGTGCAGCGCGCTCTCGTACCGGACGAGCTGCGGCGGATCAAGGATCGGCAGGGCGATCGGCCACGAGAGAGCCGCGAGAATCACGCCTGCGACGGCGTAAGCGGCGCGCAGCGCCTGCGACCTCACCGCCGATTCAACGACGATCGCGCCGAGAGCGAACATCGGAGCGTACAGGCCCGCCAGATAGTAGTCCTTGGCGTGCAGCGCGAGCATCAATGCGAAGGTGAGGGCGAAGGCGATGCCCAGAAAACGCAGCCGCACGAAACGCTTACCGACCAGCGCGGCAACCAAACCAGCGATCCAAATGGGCGCGAAAAGCGGATTCATCACCTTGACTTGCTGCAAAACAAAGACGAGCGGCGAATAAACTTCATTCTTACCCGAGGCACCGTTGTGCAAGAGCTCGACGAACGGAAAGCCGTGCAGCGCCTGCCAGATGATGCTCGGCGCGGCAATCGCGGCAGCCGTTAGCGCACCAATCCATGCTTGGCGCGTGAAAAGCAACCGGCGCTCCGGCGTGAACAAGAGCGCGAGCACGAGCGGCCCGATATAGAACGGGATCTGATACTTGATTTCCAACGCGACGCCGATGACGAAGCCGGCCCAAAGAAGTCCCCGGCGATCATCGCGTAGCGCGGCGCGAGCGAGAAAATACCCAAGCAGCGTCCATGCGAGCGGCTCGAAGGCGGACGTGTTCAGCGTTCCGTCGCTTCCGACGAACATCGGGCAGGTCGCGACGGCGAGACCTGCGAGAACGATGGCGAAAGGACCACCGCCCGCGAGCCGCACGAGCGCGCATGCGACAAGGACCGTCCCGGCCGCGGCCATCGCCGCGACCGCCCGCAAAAGGAACAGATCTGCGCCAAAGAGCTGCGTCGCTGCGGCGATCAACGGGACGAGCGGCGGTTGATCGACGTAGCCAAAAGCCGGATGGCGGCCGCAGGCGATAAAATACAGCTCGTCACGAAAGAAGCCGTAGCGCCCGGCGACCGCGAGATGCAGAACCAGCGTAAGGCTCGCGGCGCCGAATGCGAGCGCGGTCGGATCCAAATCGAGCCGCCATCGACGCATTAGGGCACGACTTGTTTACGCGCGATACCATGCCCCCTGCAGCCCGCATCGGCGTTGGCAGCCGAGCGATGGGTCTTAGGTTGCCGCCCCCGCGCCCCAACGTCGGAGTTCAGCCGCAAGGTCGAGCGGTCTGGTGGGCGCAGCCTCCTCGTGTTCGCCCCAGTGCTCCCGCGGCAGCATCCACATGATTTCGAACTCATTGCCGTCGGGATCGAGACCGTACACGGATTTGGTCGCGCCATGGTCGCTCGCGCCGGTAAGCGCACCGCGCGCGATCAGCTCCCGGTAGGCGTCGGCAACGTCCTCGATACGGTCGACTTGCCACGCCGTGTGGTAGAGACCGACCGACCCCTGCGGGGCCGACGGCGCTTGCGCACCAACCGCAGCAAGCCCGAGGTCGTGGTGGTTGGACGATGCCGCGGCGCGCAGGAACGCCATCGTCCTGCCGGCCCGCGCCACGACTCGAAATCCAAAAAGGGCTTCGTAGAATTCGACGGATCGTTCGAGATCGCGCACGTACAGCACGACATGGTTGACGTTGCGAACGGCTGCCATAGCACCTAATCACAACACGGCGGCCCAACAGGCGGTTTCCAGCAGGAATCAGGCGCCCGGCGCACGACTTCGCGCCCGTGATCGATCTGTTCAGCGATACCGCGACCAAGCCGTCGGCGGCGATGCGCGCCTACATGTGCCAGGCCGAGGTCGGCGACGAGCAACGCTTCGAAGATCCGACCGTCAACCGTTTGCAGGAGATGGTTGCATCGCTGCTCGGTAAGGAGGCCGCGCTTTACTTGCCGTCGGGTACGATGTGCAACCAGATTTCGTTTGCGATCGCCTGTCGTCCGGGGGATGAGATTCTTCTGGATCGCACCGCCCATCCGCTCCATGCCGAGGCCGGCGGCGCGGCCGCGCTGACCGGCACGGTCTTCACCGTCCTGCAAGGAACGCGCGGCATCTTCGATCGGGACCAAGTCGCCGCTGCGATTCGGCCGGTGTGGCGCTATGCGCCGCGAACGCGCGCCGTATCCATCGAGCAGACGACCAACCTCGGGGGCGGCGCCTGCTGGCAGCTCGAACGGATGCGGGCGATCTGCGCGCTCGCGCACGAGCACGAACTGTGGGCGCACTGCGACGGGGCGCGCCTCTTGAACGCCGTCGTCGCAATGGGCGTGCCGGCACGCGAGCAGGCGGCGAGTTTCGACTCGATTTGGATCGACTTCTCGAAGGGGCTCGGCGCGCCGGTCGGAGCCGTCCTGGCCGGCACGCGCGACTTCATCGACGAAGCGTGGCGCTTGAAGCAGCGCCTCGGCGGAGCGATGCGCCAAGCCGGCATCATTGCGGCGGCATGCGTTTACGCGCTCGAGCACAACGTCGAACGTCTCGCCGAGGATCACGCCAACGCGCGCCGGCTTGCCGAGCGCCTAGCGGCGCTCCCCGGTCTGCGCGTCGATGCGGCGGCCGTGGAAACGAACATCGTCCTCATCGACGCAGCCGCAACCGGCCGCGCCGCCGCCGAAATCGCACGCGCGCTCGATGAGCGGCACGGGGTGCGCGTCAGCACGTTCGGCCTGCGAACTATCCGAGCCGTGACGCACCTCGACATCGGCGCCCCTGACATCGAAGTTGCTGCCGACGCCTTCGCGGACGTCCTTCGCTAGGGCCGGGTTTGCCCGGTAAGGGATCTTGCGCCGGTCGGCGGTTGACAGGATGTGGCCGGTGTCTTATGTCTAGTTCAGGCTAGCTCGGGCGCCGGGCGCCGAGCCGTTCGCCGGGCCGTTTCAGGGGAGGGAATCGTGCGTATTGCCATTCTTATCTCGAGTGCCGTCCTGTTTGCCGCCTGCTCGGGTCCGAGCAGCCAAAGTCTGACGGGTAATGTGACGCCCGCAAGTTCCGCGCGTCAGACGCAAGACGCTAACACACCATCGAATGCGGAGATTTCGGATGCACTTCGTCCTTCCGAGGACCGGCTGTTCTTCAAGCCGATGCGCATCGACGTCAGCCCCGGAGGGACGGCTGACAGTCTCCTGTGGTATACCAAGGGCTTGAACTTGCAACCGCAGACTCAATTCATTCCCTGCAGCGATGGAAAGCGTTTGTCGTATTTCCTGGGCGATCCGATTGCGAAAGGCCAATTGCAAGGCCAAGGCGTGTTCGTGCAGGCGCCGGGCCACATCGGCATCGGGGTGCAATGCAAGCTCGTCGAAACCGCATCGAGCGCTGCCGGCGCCGCTCTAACCGCGACCCTGCACGTGACGGTGGTGCCCCCGCCTCCCCGCTAGGCTCCGTCCGCCGCCCTACCCCGCCGTAATGGCACATTTCGCTTGCCCGGCTTGACCGGGGCGGCTATAATCGGTGGGTTGCGCTCGCCGGCGACCCCGTGGCGGCGCAGGTCTTCACTGGGGCAGGTCGCTTCGAGCGACCGTTAGGAGCAAGATGGCAAAGAAAGTCGTGGGCAAGATCGGCCTGCAGCTGCAGGCCGGCAAGGCCACCCCTGCGCCCCCCGTCGGGCCGGCGCTCGGGCCCTACTCGCTGAACATCATGGCGTTCTGCAAGGAGTACAACGAGCGCACTCAATCGCAAGCCGGGATGGTGATTCCGGTCGAGATCACGGTCTTCGACGACCGGACCTTTACGTTCGTCACTAAGACCCCGCCGGCGAGCTTCCTGATCAAGCGCGCTCTCGGCATCGAATCCGGCTCGGCCATCCCCAATCGCACCAAGGTCGGAAAGCTGACCCAGCAGCAACTGCGCGAGATCGCCGAGGCGAAAATGGTGGATCTCAACGCGAACGACGTCGACATGGCGATGCGCATCGTCGCGGGCACCGCCCGCTCGATGGGCGTCGAGGTGGGCGCGTAGATGAAGCAGCACGGCAAGCGTTACCGCGAGATTCTCAAGACGTACGATCCGGCCAAATTCTACGACGTGAACGAGGCCACGGCCAACATCAAGAAAACCGCGCGCGCGAAATTTGACGAGACGATCGAGATTCACGTGCGCCTCGGCGTCGATCCGAAGAAAAGCGACCAAAACGTGCGCGGCACCGTTCTGCTGCCGCACGGCACCGGGCGAACCGTTCGGGTCATCGCGTTCGCCAAGGGCGACAAGGCAAAGGAAGCGGAGGCCGCCGGAGCCGACGTCGTGGGCGACCAGGATCTGATCGACCGCGTAAAGGCCGGCTTTGCCGACTTCGACGTCACGGTCGCGACACCGGACATGATGGGCGCCGTGGGGTCCAACCTCGGCCGCATCCTCGCTCAAAAGATGCCGAACCCCAAGGCCGGCACGGTGACCCCCAACATCGGTGCGGCGATTCGCGACATCAAAGCGGGCAAGGTCGAATACCGCCTCGACAAGACCGGCATCGTCCACACGATCGTCGGCAAGGCGAGCTTCGATGAGGCCAAGCTGAGCGAGAACATCTCGACGCTCCTGGACGCTCTTGTCCGCGCCAAGCCCTCGGCCGCCAAGGGAACCTACGTGCGCAGCGTGACGCTGTCGAGCACCATGGGCCCAGGGGTCAAGGTCGACCCGAACCGGATCAAGGTGGTCCCCACGACCTCGTAGCCTCCGATCGGCGCGTTTGACGAAAACCCGTCGATCGGGTATCATGCTCGCCGGCTCCGATGAACGCAGGTCCGCCTTCGGGCGGGTAATGCTGGTGCGCCTGCCGAGGATGACGACGACCGGTTTCCATGCCGCCTGCGGGTTGCGGACGGCGCGGGCATGGTGGCGCTCATCGCACAGATTGGAGCGCCGTTTCTTTTCCCGACGAAAGAGGGCCATGCCCACCGCCAAAAAAGAGCAAACGATCGAGGAGCTGCGCAGCCGGCTGGCCGGGTCGAAGTATCTCTTCTTTACCGATTACAGCAAGCTGACCGTCGCGGACGTTACCAAGCTTCGCGGCGAGCTCCGAAAAAGCGGCGACTCATATGCGGTCGTCAAGAACACGCTCTTCGCCATTGCCGCCGGCAGCGAGCTTGCCGAGCGCCTCGAGGCCCACCTGTCGGGACCGACTGGGGTGATCTTCGCCTCAGAGGATCCCGTCTCGCCGGCCAAGGCGCTCAAGAAGTTCTCCGACGACGTCAAGCCGATCAAGATCAAAGCGGCCTACGTCGACGGCAAGGTGCTCGCACCGAGCGACGTTGCGACGCTCGCCGCGATGCCGCCCAAACTCGAGCTGCAAGCCAAAGTACTCGGCTTGCTCGCGAGCCCCATGCGGGGATTCGTGGGCGTGTTAGCAGCCAACCCCAGCGGATTCGTCCGCGTCCTCAGCGCTCGCGAGAAGCAACTCGCCGAGCCTGCATCTTAACGCAGGAGATTGACCATGGCAGTTGCCGACATCATCGAACAAGTTGAAAAGCTCACCGTGCTCGAGCTCAACGAGCTTGTTAAGAGCCTCGAGGATAAATGGGGCGTTAGCGCCGCCGCGCCGGCCGCAGCCGCGGCCCCAGCGGCGGTAGCCGCCGCCCCGGCGCCGGAAAAGACCGAGTTCGACGCGGTGCTCACCGAAGTGGGACCCGAAAAAATCAAGGTCATCAAGGCCGTTCGCGAACTGACGTCGCTCGGGTTGACCGAGGCGAAGTCGTTCGTCGAGAGCGCGCCCAAGCCGATCAGAGAAGGCATCCCGAAGGACGAAGCGGAGGCGATTCGGGCGAAGCTCGCCGAGGTGGGCGCAAAGGTCGAAATCAGGTAAGCCTGACTTCCAGCAAGCGATTCGCGGGCCTCGGCATGACGCCGGGGCCTCTTCGCTTTGCCGGCTGCGCGCTACTTGCCCAGCTTCGAACGCAGGACGGTGATCGAGGCTGCCGGCACGGTGTAGACGGCGCTGGCTCCGCCGGAAAGTGAGCTTGTGACCGCGGGTCCGTCGGGACGTGCCGAACCGTTCTTGCCGTCTGGGTGCCACTTGTACTGAGCGGCTCCGAAGGTCGTCGCGGCGACCGGCGAGGCGAAGTGCATCGTCCCGCTGCCCAGCTTGAAGTTGACGACCACCCGGTATGGGTGGGAAGCATCTTTGTTCACGAGCATCAGCGCCCACGTTCCATCGGGCCGGTCGATCGCGTAGGCGGTGACCAGTTCTCGCTTACCGCTGAGCACATCGGTTGCAGCTGGATAGATCGCTTCCATCTGGTCGACCGGCTGCGCCCACTGCTGCGTCACCAACTGCGCGGCAAAGTACTGCGAGGTCGTCTGCCTGACCGTGTACTGAGGGCTGGCGTTGAACATGCCCCAGCTTCCCCAGCCGCAGGGCCCGTACGGTTCGAGCGGGTCCGGCTCGTATTCGTAAAGGTAGGCGCCCTGGCCGCCGTTTGCTAGGAACGCGCCGACGTAGTCGGCGTACCAAAGCGCGCCGCCGATCTCTTGGAAGACGGGCGTGTCATTCGCCGAGATGTTCGATTCGGTGATGAACAGCGGCACCGATTTCGAGAGACCGTCGGCGTACCAGGTGTTGACGACGCGTTGAATCAAGGTCGGGTCCGCAACGAGGTCGTTCTGCAGGCTGCCGGCGCTCGGGCACGGACCGAACGGATAGTATTCGAACGACATGAAGGCCAGATCGTTTAGCGCGCCGTGTTGCGAAAGGTATGCGAGGAAGCGCTGAAACCACGACGTATTGCCGGCGGCGTTCGGCCACGCCGGCACGTCGGAGGTTGTGCCTTGGAAGACGGGGCCGCCGAGTTTGAGGCTGCCGTCGACGGCGTGAAGCGCGCTCGCCCACTGAACGAAGAGCGCGGCGTAGTCCTCCGGAACGATGTACTGACCGTCAGGCTCTTCGCCCAACTCGACGTAGGAAATCGGATAACCTCGCCCCTCGACGTAACGGATCTCGGCGGCAGCATCGTCCGGGGTACCGTAAAGCATCGATACCGGAATCATTGCCGGCATCGAGCGCGTTACGCCGCTCCGGAAAACGATGTCGAGGCCTGGCTGCTCTTGGTTCCTAACGCGATCGGTCGAAGCGTGCCAGGAGTCGACCGACGACGCGTAGGTCACGGTCTGCTTCTTGTTGGGCGAATGAACGACGAGGTCGTGAAACCCGCGGGAATCGATCGTTCCGATCCCGATCTCGTCGATCGCATAGCCGACGCAGTCGCGTGGATCGCTCGAGCCGTGGCTGTCGCACGTGTTCGACGAAGCCGTCAAGAGGAAACGGATGAACTCCGCCTTGATCGGCGATGCAGAAACCTGCAGCGTTACGGCGCCGCCCGCTCCGCTCGTAATCGAACCGCTCGGGAAGGTCTGCCAGTTTCCGTTCGCAGGATCGCCGATCGCGTCGTCGCCGGTCCAGTACTGGACGGCGTACGAGGTGGCATAGGGCGCGGCCCAGGCGATGTTGACGGCATCGACGTCCTTCTTGGCACCGAGATCGAAGACGGCCCACTGCGGGTGCAGCGCGTTGGAGTCCCCCGTATAGCGCGTGTCAAGATACGGATCGCTTTTCCAATACGTCGCCGGATCGCCGTCGTCGAGCCGCGAGTAGCTGTTGTCGTTGCCCTGGTCGTGGGTGAACCCACGGTGCGGCAGAGCGTAGCCGTAGGAGTTGGTCACGTACGGCGTCCCGGACGTGGTGCCGATGAAGTAGCCTTGCTGACCCGCTTGGCTCCACGTCCCGACCGGATTCCAGTGCCAGTCCTGCACGCTCAGCTCCGTGTACAACCGATAGGTCACCGGGCCGAGCCCGCTCGAAAGCATCTCTTCGACATTCGGCGACGTGTAGATCTTCGAAACCGCTCCGTTCGTTTGAGAATCGACGCCGGCACCGAGCGAACGCAGCGGGTCGATCGCGTTGACGGCGCTCGAAGCTGCGGCCGAGACGGTTACGTGATAGGTTGCGCCGCGCGGTCGCGGCGGGATGAGCGGCGACGCCGATAATTGGTGCGCGGCGCTGCCTTGACCGTGTGCCGGCGCGTCGCCGTTCGACGCCAGTACGAACGCGAGCGCAGCAAGGCAGGCGACTCTGTGCGACATGAATGCCTCCGAAGCGGGACGCTTCGCTAGGCGCTACGCTTCGACGCGAATGGCGGAGTCCTAGCGATGGCACGCGCGAGACGCTCGATTCCGTCGCGGATGCGGGCCGCATCCATCGCCGTGAAGTTGAGGCGCATGCCGTCGCCGCGCGAACCGCCGGGATAGAAGGGACGACCCGGTACGAAGACGACCCCGTCGCGCAACGCGTTCTCGAAGACGCGCTCCGTGTCGAGCCCCGCTCCTACGCTGGCCCACAAGAACATCCCGCCCTCCGGAACGTTCCAGCGGACGTGCGAGGGCATGTTCGCGGCGAGCGCGGCGCGCATCGCGTCGGAACGCATCCGGTACGCGTCACGCACCATCGCGAGATGGGATTCCAGGCGTGCGTCGTCGTCGACGAACGCTCGAAAGATCTCTTGCGCATACGTACCGGTGTGAAGATCGGCGCCCTGCTTCGCGGCGACGATTTTTGCGCGCAGCCGGGCATCAGGAACGACGAGCCATGCGACGCGCAAACCCGGGGCCGCCATCTTCGAAGCGGTCCCAAGGTAACTGATGTTGCCGGCGGCTTGGCGCGCAAAGAGCGGCGCTGGAGGAGGTTCCGAGAAGAAGAGGTCGCCGTAGGGATCGTCCTCGAGGATCGGAAGCCCGAACCGAGCGCAAATTTCGACCACGCGGTCGCGCCGTTCGGCACGAAGCGTTACGCCGCTTGGGTTGGCGTAGTTAGGCACGATGTAGAGGAACTTCGGCAGCACCGGAGCCGAGCGCAGCTTCGCCTGGAGTGCGTCGGGATCGATCCCGCCATCATTAGAGGGAATCGTCAAATAGCGCGGCTCGTACGCGTTGAAGGCCTGGATGGCGCCGAGATACGCGGGTGCTTCGATGACGACGACGTCGCCCGGATCCAAGAAAACGCGCGCGTACAGATCGAGCCCCTGCTGCGAGCCGGCCGTGACGATGACGTGCTCAAAAGCGCAACCCGAGCCGCGATCGGTCAGCCGGTCGGCGACCCACGCGCGCAGTGACGGGATCCCCTCGGTCACCGAGTATTGAAGCGCCGCCGCGCCGCGTTGCTGCAGCGCGCGGGCCTGGGCCTGCGCGATTGCTTCGAGCGGAAACAGCTCGGCGGCAGGCAGACCGCCGCCGAAGGAGATCGTGTCCGGCTGCTGCGCTGCCTTGAGCAGCTCGCGAATGACCGAGGGTTGCAAGTTTGCGGCCCGCCTGGCAAATCTGGGCTCGGCCGGAGAAGCCGCCTGGGAGTCGACCTCGAAAACCTGCTGCCGCATGGTTTTATGTTAAAGCGAGCGAGCCCGACCAAAGAAGGGCCGAACGAGGGCAAGAAAATCGCCGCGCCCGCCGAGCCACGGCTCGATGCGAGCGCAGCGGCGCCGTCGCTGCGCGAGCTGCTGGCGCGCGCGGAGAGGCTGGCGCTCGCCGGAGAGGATGCCGAAGCGACTGCCCTCTTCGACGATATCGTGGAACGCGCGGCACGCGAAAAAGCAATCAAAGCGGCCGCGGATGCGCTCGACTGGCTCTCGTGGCTTGCTTTAGTCGAGCTTGACGGCGACCGTGCGCGGGCGGTTGCGGAGCGAATCCGGCGGCTGGCGCTGCCGGCCACTTCGCGCGAGGCATTCCGCCTTCACGTGAGTCGCGCGACGCAGACCCTGCAGTTGGGCGATGCCGCGACGGCGGCCGCGATACTGGAAGATGCCGAGCACCACAGCCGCGACGCAGACATCGAGAGCTTCACGTCGTATCTCGCACTAAAGGCCGACGTTTTCTGTTCGCTCGGGCAACCGGAAGAAGCGCTGGGATACGCTAGGCTGGCCGCGGACATCATGGCGAAGCGCGCGGATCCCCAGCTGCGCTGGCGCCGGCAGCTCTACCTCGCGCATTGTTTGCACGCAGCCAGCCGGCTGGGCGAGTCCTACAAAGCATACGTCGTTGCCGAGGAGTTGGCTCGCGCGGCGGAGTTGACGTGGGAAGTTCCCTTCACGCAAGCGCGCGCCGCCTGGATCGCGTTGCTGCTGGGACGCGTCTCGCAAGCGCGAGAAATGATTGCGGCGTGTTTTGAAAGCCGCTGCTCGCAGCGTTGGATGACGGTTACGCGCTCGTGGGTCGGCATCTTCGTCGGCCTCGCGTGCTCCGACGACGAACTCGTCGCCAAGGCCGCGGACTTCGAATCGCTCCAGGTCGCCTTGCGCTGCGCCGACTACTACTCGATCGGGCCGGCGGTGGCGGCCTTTCACGCATATTTGCAGCATGCCGGACGCGAAGCAGAGGGGCAAACGCTTCTCGAAACGGGGATCGCCCGGTTACCCTCTCCCGACTGCGGGTGGGCCTTGTTTGCAGCCGTTGCCGGCCACGGTCCACCGCTCGCGGTGGAGCGCGCCGAGATGCTCCTGGCAAAGTTTCCGCGCGAGCATCGCTTCGCCGAGGCGCACCGGCGTCTCTTCGCCGCAATCATCGCGGCGCGGCGGGGTGCGCAGGCGGAAAGCGAACGCTGCGCCGGCGAGGCGCAACTGCTGTTCGAGGATATCGAATGCCGTTTCTATGCGGCGCGCTGCCTCGAGGTCGCGGGCAGGCTCAGCGAAGCGCATCGCTGCTACGTGGCGATGGGCGCAACCGGCGACGCGCGCCGGGTCGCACACGCGCGCGGCCGGCGGGGCCGGCCGTCGCGGGCGTACGAGGCGAGCCGCGAGCGCCGCGAGATCCTCCGCCTGCTCCTAGACGGGCAAACCAGCGTCGCGATCGCTCAGCGCCTCGGCGTATCCGCGCGCACCATCAAGAAACGGATCGCCGATATCTACGATGCCGAAGGGGTAACGACCCGTGCCGAGCTGCGCGCCCGAAAACGCGGGCACGAGCTCGGCGAATGACGGGCCGCGCCATTGCGGCGTATTAATGGACCAGAAAACCGACCAGCAGGAGCGCGACGATGTTGAGGACCTTGATCATCGGATTGATTGCGGGGCCGGCGGTGTCTTTGTAGGGATCTCCCACGGTGTCGCCGGTGACTGCCGCGGCGTGCGCGAGCGAGCCTTTACCGCCGTAGTTGCCGTCTTCGATGAACTTCTTGGCATTGTCCCACGCGCCGCCGCCGCTCGTCATAGCCAGGGCTAAGAAGAGGCCGACGACGATGGAACCGACGAGCACGCCACCCATCATCTTTGCCCCGCCGCCCGCGGGAAGAACGTACGACAAGGCGACCACGATGATCGGCACGCCGACCGGGATCAAGGCGGGCACGATCATCTCCTTGAGCGCGGCGCGCGTCACGATGTCGACCGTCGTCCCGTAGTCGGGCTTCTGGGTACCTGCCATGATTCCGGGCATCTCGCGGAACTGACGCCGCACTTCTTCGACGACCGCCCCGCCCGCGCGGCCAACCGACTGCATTGCCAGCGAAGCAAACAGATACGGACAGAGGCCGCCGATGAATAACCCGCTGATCACGTAGGGATCGCCGAGATTGAAGACGATCGGGGTGGCTTTGCAAACAGCGTCAGCCGAGGCGGCGCACTTGTCGTTGAGCTCCTGGAGAAATGACGCGAATAGCACGAGCGCCGCAAGGCCGGCCGAGCCGATCGCGTACCCTTTGGTGACGGCCTTGGTGGTATTGCCGACCGCGTCGAGCGGATCGGTGACGTCACGCACCGCTTCCGGCATGTCGGCCATTTCGGCGATGCCGCCCGCGTTGTCGGTGATCGGACCGAATGAGTCGATGGCGACGATGATACCGGCCATCGAAAGCATCGACATCGCCGCGATGCCGACGCCGTAAAGGCCGCCGAGACTGTAGGCGACGAGGATGCCCGCAACGATTACGATGGCGGGCAGGGCGGTCGCTTGCATCGAGACCGCCAGACCGCTGATGATGTTCGTCGCGTGTCCGGTGATCGAAGCCTTCGCAATGCCGCGGACCGGCCCGAACTGCGTGCCCGTGTAGTACTCCGTTATATAGGTAATGAGTCCGGTGACCGCGAGCCCGACGACGGCGCAGCCGAAGATGCCGAGCATCGCGATGTGCGTCCCGTCGGCGAGGGTTGCCCCGATCGCAAATTCCTGCGACGTAGCGAAGTAGAAGAAGGCCGCCGCCAGAACGGCGGCGACGATCAGGCCGCGGTAGAGCGCGCCCATGATCGATCCGCGCGCGTTGTTCGACATCCGCACGAAGAACGTTCCGACGATCGATGCGACGATCGAGACCGCCCCCAGCACCAGCGGAAAGGTCGTTGCCCCCGGAAAGGTCGGCAAGAGGAGGTGTCCGAGCAGCATCGCGGCCACCGTCGTGACGACATACGTCTCGAAGAGGTCGGCCGCCATGCCGGCACAGTCACCCACGTTGTCGCCGACGTTGTCGGCGATGACCGCGGGATTACGCGGGTCGTCCTCAGGGATGCCGGCTTCCACTTTCCCCACGAGATCCGCGCCGACATCGGCCGCCTTGGTGAAAATGCCGCCGCCCAAACGGGCGAAAACGGAGATGAGCGAGCATCCGAACGCAAGCCCGATCATGGCGCTGAGCGAGCGCCCCTCGTCGCCCCCGTTGAGCGATTGCATGATGGCGTAGTAGCCGCTGCAGGCCAGCAGGCCGAGGCCGACCACCAGCAAGCCGGTGATGGCGCCCCCGCGGAAGGCGAGCGCCAGGGCCGGCGCGAGCCCGCCCCGTGCCGCTTCGGCCGTGCGAACGTTGGCGCGCACCGACACGATCATGCCGATGAAGCCGGCCGAGCCCGACAGAACCGCCCCGATGAGGAACCCGATGGCGGACTCCCAGCCCAGCGGCGGCGCGAGCCCGATGACGATGAAGAGCACGGCCGCGACGGTTCCGACCGTCGCGTACTGCCGGCGCAGAAAGGCCATGGCCCCTTCCTGGATCGCGGCCGCGATTTGCCTCATGCGATCGTTCCCCTCGGGTTGCCGTAGCACCCAACCGATGAGGATAGCTCCGTAGAGGATCGCGACGATGCCGGCTACCAGGCCGAGGGTGATGGCGACCGATTCGGTCTGCAACGAAACGTCCAAAGAAATACCTGCCTTACGTTCTCGGAGACGGTCTCGAGAGACGCCCCACACGAAAAGCCCCAAACCTTGGCGGCGGGGCGGACGGCTTTCGCGTTTTGTCAACGAGTTGCCAGGGTCCTGGCGGCCGCGACGAGGCGGCCGAAAAGCCGCGGCCGAAACGGGCGGCTAATCGCTGACGGGACGGTGCATGCAGGAAGTCGAGTTCTTGGTCGTCGGGTGCGGACCGGCCGGCGGCACGGCCGCGCGGGAAGCCGCCCGCTCGGGTGTCGAGACGCTCGTGCTCGAGCGCGACTCGGTCGTCGGGGCCAAGCGGGTATGCGCCGCGGGCCTGCGACCGGGGTTCTGCGAGCGTTTCGGCGTGCCGCGCTCGATCGTTCATTGCGATCCGCCGATCATCGCGCTCCACGCTCCTTCGGGCCGGCGCTTCGAGTTTGAGCTCGGACCGGGTCATACAACGACGCGCGAGGAGCTGGATGGGACGATAGCAGCCTTGGCCCGGAGCGAGGGAGCCGAAATCGCGACCGGCGCCCTCTTCCGGAGCTACCGTCGCGACGGGAGCTGGACCATCGTCGAGTTCGCCGACGCTCGCTCGGGCGAGCGCCGAAGCATTCGCGCGCGATCGGTGCTGCTGGCGCAGGGCTCGAGTGCCCGCGTCGACGACGGTTCGCCACTGGCCTATGCGGGGTGGTCGGCCGGGCTTATCACGTGCCTGCAATATCGGATCTACCTCCAACGTCCGGCTCAAACCATCGCCTATCAGACGTTCGAGATGCATTATTACCTCGGCAGCGGGGGACGCAACGTCATCGCATGGATGTTTCCCAAGCGCGATCACCTTGCGATCGGCCTGGGAATCATGGGCAAAGTTTCAGGGCCGCAGTTGCGCGAGGAGCTTGACCGTTTCGTGACGACCGTCGAGCTCCGGCTCTTTCCGGGCATCGAACGCACGATCCGCCGGGAAGGGAATCTGCTGTACGGCGGTGCGCCGCGACCGGGCCTCGTCGACGGCGAGGTCGCGCTGGCCGGGACCGCGGCGGGACTCGTCGACGCGACCACCGGCGAAGGCATCTACGAGGCCGCGATGTCGGGCCGCCTCGCCGCCGAGGCGGTGGCCGGGCAGCGTCGTGGGCTTCACCGAAGTGCCGCCGCAGTCTACCAGCGGTCGCTCAAACGCACGTTCTACGGAAGGTTGCGCCACCGCCACCAGCTCATGACGTTTCTCGAGCGTCGTCCCGCGCGTTTCGACGTGCTTTTCGAGCGGCTTGCGGGTTCGCCGCGTTTCGCGAGCTTGCTGCAGCGCGAACGAAGTGACTACACGCTGAGCGAGTGGGGGTACCTGTACGCCCAGGCCGCCCTCTTCTCGATGCGCGCGCTAGCGGCTTGATCGCGTTCGCAGTGAAGCGCGTGGTGCGCTTGATCCTGGTGCTGCTGGCGATTACGGTCGCAAGCTGGGCCTTTGTTTCGGCCATTCCAGGCGACCCGGTCGTCAACCGTCTGGGCGAGCATGCGTCGCCGGCGCAAGTCATTGCGCTCCGCGCGGCGCTCGGTTTGGATAGGCCGTGGTTCGTCCAGCTCGGCTTGTACCTCGAACATCTGGGGCAAGGCGATCTGGGCCGTTCGCTTGACGACGAGCAACCCGTGGCGACGAAACTGGCGCAATACTTTCCGGCGACCGTCGAGCTGACGGTCGGGGCGCTGATCTTTGCGATCGTGGTCGGTGTGCCGGTCGGGATCGTCGCGGCGGTTCGGCAACGTTCCGCGCTCGACTCGCTTGCGATGAGCGGCGCCTTGCTCGGCGTTTCGATTCCCGTCTTTTGGCTGGGATGGATGCTGATCTATATCTTCGCCGTATTGCCCTCGCAGCTGGGTTTCGACCTGTTTCCGATCTCGGGCCGCATCTCGCTCGCCTACGAGATTCCAGCCCGGACCCACCTGATCGTGTTGGATGCGCTGCTGGCCGGCAACGTTCCGGCAGCGCTCGACGCGCTGCATCACCTCGTTCTGCCGGCGGTCACGCTCGGCACGATTCCGCTGGCGATCATCGCCAAGATTACGCGCAGCGGGATGATCGACGTGATGCGCAGCGACTACATCCGCACCGCGCGCGCCAAGGGGCTTTCGCAGCGCGCCGTCGTGGTCAACCATGCACTGCGTAATGCGCTCGTCCCGATCCTCACGGTGATCGGGTTGCAAACCGGCCTCCTGCTGGGCGGCGCGGTACTGACCGAAAGCGTCTTCGCCTGGCCGGGCGTCGGGCGGCTGGCCTTCGACGCGATCTCCAACCGCGATATGCCGTTGATCAACGGCTGCATTCTGCTCTTCGCCACCGTTTTCGTCATCGTCAACACGGTCGTGGACCTGCTTTACGCGGCGGTTAACCCCCGCATTCGGTACAACTGACGTGGCTGGGTCAGCCGCCCAACCGCGCGTCCTCGGAGGGGCGGCGGTTTACCGGGCGGGCGGCTCACGTTTGAAAGGCGCTCCGGGGCGGCGTCGAAGGTCACCGGCAGTGAACGGACGGGGGACGGCGCGTGAAGGCTGAGCGCCGCTCGCAGTACGTCGTTGCCGGGGTGACGTACACGCGGGAAGAGGTCATCCATCGCTACATGCACTTGGTCAAGTTCGTGGCGGGCCGCATCTCGGTCAACTTGCCGCCGAACGTCGAGTTGAACGATCTCATCAACGACGGCGTCGTCGGCTTGATCGACGCGATCGAGAAGTACGACGATGGTCGCGGCGTCAAATTCGAGACGTACGCGATCACTCGCATCCACGGCGCGATCCTGGACGCGCTTCGAGCCCTCGATTGGGTCCCGCGGGCCGTTCGGCAGAAGGCTCGCGAGTTGGAACGCGCCCAGGCCGAACTCGAGACCGCATTCGGACGTCAGGCCACTGACGAGGAACTGGCCGCGCGCTTGGGGCTCACGCTGCGCGAGCTCGACAGCCTGCAGCAACGCGTGCGCGGCACCGCCGTGCTATCGCTCGAGGAGCATCTACCGAGCGAGCGCGGCAAGGACATCCCGTTGCTCGACACGCTGCGATCCGACGAAACGGAAGTGGGCGCTCCGGTCGAGCAGCGCGAGGTGGCGCAGGAGCTCGTCGCCGCGGTCGAAGACTTGTCGCCGCAAGAGCGCACGGTGATCAAGCTGTACTACTTCGAGGGCCAGACGCTCAAGGAGATCAAGGCGACCCTGGGCGTTTCCGAGTCGCGCGTGTCGCAAATCCACGCGCAGGCAGTCATCCATTTGCGGCAGCGGCTGCGGGTAATGCGCACAGATTTGGGCTTCCGCGAAAACGATCCGACGATCAAGCAGCAGTACGTCCGCAAACCGCCGTCCCTCGACATCGCGGGCTGAGCCGGCTGGTGTTCGTCCATCGCTTAAAGCTGCGCCCGCCGGAAGCTTTGCCCATTTGGCTCGAGCGCCCCGGTATCGAACGCCGCTTTCATGCCGGCATCAGCGTGCTCGCGGTCGTAGCCGGTCCGGGCTACGGCAAGACGGTCTTCGCCGCGCAGATCTTCCACCGCTGGGAAGGCCCCAAACTGTGGTATTCGCTCGACGAATCCGACGGCGATCTGGCGGCCTTTTCGGCGCATTTGGATGCGATGGTCAGCGCGCAGGCGGCGCGGCCCTTGGCCGGCGACGCCTGGCACCTCGGGTCCCCCAAGGAGATCGGAAGCCGCGTTGCCGAGGTTCTTGCCGAAGTACGGCCCTCACCGCTGCTGGTTTTTGACGATGTCCACTTCCTCGACGGCAGCCGCGCGTTACCGGCGCTGGCCGAGCTGATCGAGCGCGGCGTCAAAATCGGTGCGACCTTCGTGCTATGCGGGCGCTCGATGCCGGTTCCGCTCCACGGTATCGCGGCGACGGCACGTTTGGCGCGCGCCGGAGCGGTCGATCTGGCCTTCGACGAAGCGGAATCGTTGCGCTACCTCGAATTCGCGACGAACTTGCGCGGGGACCGTTCGCTCCTCCAATTGGCGCGACGGGCCGAGGGGTGGCCCGCCGGGCTCGCTCTTGCCGCCACGACTTCGAGCAACGGGCGCGGGGTCGCCCCCGACTCGTTGAGCGCTCGCGACGACGAGACGCGCCGGCTGCTCTTCGACTATCTCGCGAGCGAAGTCTTGGAAGGGCTCGCCGAAAACGAGCGCTCCTTGTTGACTGCAACCTCGATCCTCGACGAGCTCGAGATCGACCTTTGCAATAGCGTGCTCGGCCGTAGTGACTCGGCCGAAATCCTCGCCTCGCTCGCGCGGCGCGGCCTGTTCGTGTCGCGGCGCAGCGACGACGCTTACACGGTGCACCAGCTATTCCGTGAATTTCTGCGCCACCATCTGATGCGAACTGCGGCACCGGGCGAAGTGGCCGCTCTGCACCGGCGCGCATCGCAGGCCTTGGCGACGCGCGGAGACTTGCCGTACGCGATCTTGCACTTGCTCGACGCAGGCGACGACGACGCGGCCGCGGAGGCGCTCGAGAAGGCCGCGTTCTCGATGCTTTCTGCCGGACTGCTCTCGCAGGTCGCCTCGTTCCTACAGCGGATCGGCGAAGCGCGCATCGGCGCCAGCGCCACCTTGCTGATCGCGCTCGGGCGGGTGCAGAATTATCGGGGCGACTTAGACCGCGCCCTCGCGTCGTACGAGCGTGCCATCGCGCTTGCGCGCACCGAGCAGCAGCTCGACGTCATGGCCGAAGCAGTGCGCGTGTCCTCTCCGATCCTTGCCGGAAGAGGCGAGTATCAGCGGCTCTCGGTTTTGCTCGCTGCGACCCTGGCAATGGGGGCGCAGCTCTCCGAAGCGAGCGTCACCGGCCTCAAGCTTTCGCTCGGGGGCCTCTACCTCGACACCGAGCGCTTCGACGAAGCGGTGGCGACCTTCAGTGAGATCATGCCCTCCGTCGTCGCGCGCGGCGATCTGCCGATCCAAGGCATCGTGCTGCACAATACCGCGGTCGCCCACGTCCGGCGGGGTGACCCGTACGCAGGCCTGGCCATGTACGAGCGGGCGCTGAAGATCAAGCGCAGCGCCGGGCAGCGCGTTGCGGCGCTGATGACGCTGGCCAACATGATCTACGCGCTGCGGGTGCTAGGGGACATCGACGAAGCCGAGCGGCTGACGGCCCAGTTGCTCGATGACGCCAACGACATCGGCAACGCGCTGATGGTCGCCTTTGCGCACGAGAACGACGGCGCGCTCAAAGCGATGCGCGGGGACGTCGAGGCCGCCCATCGCGCCTATCGCGAAGCGCAGCGGGCCTGCGATCCCGGCGACGTCGTCGTGCTGCCGGATATCCTGCACGGCCTGGCGCAGTGCGCCCTGAATCTTGGCAACCTAGCCGAGGGCGACGACCTGTGCGCTCGCGCGGCGAACGTCATGCGCGCGACCAATCGCCGCCAAGCCTCGGCTCCCGTGGGACTGACCCGCGCCGAGTGCGCACTTGCGCGGGGTGATTTTTCGATCGCGCTCGCGACCGCTCGCGACGCGCTCGAGGCCGCCGCGCAAGGCGTCGATCCGCTCACGCAGGCCGCAAGCTCGGTCGACGCGGCCGCGCTCTTGATGCGCATCGCTCCGCACCTTGGGCAGGCCGAGGCCGCGGAGGCCGAGCGATTGGCATCCGAGGCAGCGACGACCGCGGTCGCCCTCGTCCATCAGCGCGACTATCGCTTCCTGTTGCGTACCAAGAGCCGCGCGTTCTCTGAATTGCACGATCATCTGCGGCGCTGGAAGATCGGGGCGGGCCTCCTGCCTGATGTCGGCGCGCTGCGCGGGCCGGTCGGCTTGCGTATCGAGATGCTGGGTGGATTGCGGGTCTATGTCGGGGGCGAACCGATTCCGGCCGAAGCCTGGAAACGGCGCAGGGCGCGCGACATTTTCGCCTACCTCGTATCGCTGCGTGGGCGCAGCGTCCCGCGCTCGCGCTTGGTCGACCTCTACTGGCCCGAGACCGATGCCGATGCCGCGCACGACAACCTGCGCGTGACGATCAGCGCGATCCGCAAGGCGCTGGGCGACGTCGTGAAGTTCGAAGCCAACGGATACCGCTTCGTCCCGCCGCATCAGACCGTTGTCGATATCGAGCAATTCGATCTGCACGTCGACGCAGCGCGCCAAGCCGTAGCTCGCGGCGATCTGGACGAGGCACGGCGCCGTTTCATGCAGTCGAGCGAGCTCTATCGCGGCGAGTTCCTCGACGGGCTCGAAGACGGCGGCTGGCAATGGCGCGAACGCGAGCGGCTGCGCGCGGCATGCCTGGAGACGTTACGCTGGCTCGCGCACGACCGTGAGGGCGATCAGTCGATCCGGCGGCTAGCCTTGGACCGGCTCCTCGAGATCGCGCCCTTCGACCTGGACGCGCTGCGGATGCGGCTCGATGTCATGGTCGAAGAAGCGCGCTTGGCCGACGCGCGGCGCGAGTACGACGATTGGCGCGACCGTTACCGCTGCGCGGTCGGCGTCGAGGCGCCCGACATCTGGACGCCGGGCGGCAACGGCACCAAAGCTTCTGTTCTCCGTCTGTCACACTAGCGGTCGTACCATAACCGCGCGGCCATCGAGGGCCTGCGGCAAGGGCAAGGGCCGCGCGCACTTGATGCCGCTCGTGAACGAGGGGATCGAAGGGGCCGGTGCCCTTGCGCCGGCTCCTTTGCATGACCGCGCATCGAACGGGAGTTCGATAAACGGCCGGCGAACGGTTCTTCCCCGTGAGTTGGCTTGGGAAGCTCCGCAGCGCGCTCGGCCTGTCACGAGCCGCCCTTTCGAGGGTGGAGACGCTGGCGCAAGCCCGCCGCCCGCTCGACCGCGAGTTCTGGGAAGAGCTGGAAGAAATTCTGATTGCCGCCGACTTCGGCGTTCCAACCACCGAGAAGATCGTCGGCGCGTTGCAGATCGTCGCGGGGCAAGAGTTGTGGCGCCGAAGCGACGAGGCCGTGGCCCGTTTCAAGCAAGACGTGCGCAGCTTTCTCACCCTGCCCGATCAGCACCTCAACCTGCGCTCGCGTCCTTCGGTCGTGCTGATCGTCGGCGTCAACGGCAGCGGCAAGACGACCACGATCGGCAAGCTCGCCCACCTCTTGTCATTACAGGGCAAGCGCGTGATGGTCGTAGCGGCCGATACCTTCCGGGCGGCGGCCGCCGAGCAGCTGGCAGTCTGGGCCAAGCGCGCGCGTGCCGAGTTCGTGCGCGGGCGTGAAGGCTCCGATCCGGCGTCGGTCGTCTACGACGGGCTCTCGGCCGCGAAGGCCCGCGACGTCGACGTCGTGCTGATCGATACGGCGGGCCGCTTGCAGACCAAGACCAACCTAATGGAAGAGCTGAAGAAGATGCATCGCATCATCGAACGTGAGAGCGGGGCCGCGCCGGACGAAACGCTGCTGGTCGTCGATGGAACCACCGGTCAAAACGCTATCTCGCAAGCCCGGCTTTTTAACGAGGCGACCAAACTGAGCGGAGTCGTCGTGACCAAGCTGGACTCGACCGCGAAGGGCGGCGTGCTGGTGGCGATCGTCGACGCACTGACCGTCCCGATCAAGTTCATCGGCATCGGCGAGGGCATCGACGAACTGCGCCCCTTCGAGCCCGCTGCCTTCATCGACGCCCTCTTCGAACCCGCGGCCTGAAGTCAGCCCGGCCGTTGTGCCATACAGATGGCACACCGGCCAAGCATACTAAACCCTCGCCCGCATTTCATTGCAAAGGAGCCCATAGAGTGCCACAAGACGAGAAGAGCATCGCCCTCGGCAACGCCATCGCACAGATCGAGCGTCAGTTTGGGAAGGGCTCCATCATGAAGATGGGCGACTTCGCCGAGAGGATGGCCGTCGACGTCGTTTCAACGGGCTCGATAGCACTCGATCTGGCGCTCGGCGTCGGCGGGCTGCCGCGCGGTCGCGTCGTGGAAATCTACGGGCCGGAATCGAGCGGCAAGACGACCCTCGCACTGCACGTCATCGCCGAAGCGCAGAAGGCCGGCGGGACCGCGGCCTTCATCGACGTCGAACACGCCCTCGATCCACAATACGCCGGGGCGCTTGGCGTCGATCTCGATACGCTGCTGGTTTCCCAGCCGGATACCGGCGAGCAGGCGCTCGACATCGCCGAGATGCTCGTACGCTCGAATGCGGTCGATGTCGTCGTCGTCGACTCGGTCGCGGCCCTCGTGACCAAGGCAGAGCTCGAAGGCGACATGGGCGACGCGCACGTCGGGTTGCAAGCACGTTTGATGTCGCAGGCGCTACGCAAACTGACGGCGGCCATCTCGCGCTCGAAATGCGTGATGGTGTTCATCAACCAGTTGCGCGAGAAGGTCGGCGTGATGTTCGGCAACCCTGAAACGACTTCAGGCGGCCGCGCGCTGAAGTTCTACGCATCGGTTCGGCTCGACGTGCGCAAGCTCGAACAGATCAAGGTCGGGCAAGACGTCGTCGGCTCGCGGACCCGCGTCAAAGTGGTCAAGAATAAGGTCGCCCCGCCGTTCCGGCAAGCCGAGTTCGATATCACCTACGGCAGGGGAATCTCGAAGATGGGTTCCGTGCTCGACGTCGCGCTCGAGCGTAACATCGTCGGCAAGAGCGGGTCGTGGTACACGTACGGCGACGTGCGCATCGGCCAAGGCCGCGAGAACGCCAAGGCCTATCTCGAGGAACACATCGATCTCGCTGATGAGATCACCGCCAAGATTCGCGAAGCGCTCAAAGCGACCGTTTCGAGCAACGGTTCGGCCGGTGTCGCCTTCGCCGTCAGCGCGCGTGGCGCCGCCGATACGGAATAGCCGGCGAGCTCAAGCGCCTTCGGCAAGCGCTCGCGTTGCGGCCCTGCGCCTCTTGGCGCGTCGCCGGCTCACCGAGGCGCAGCTCTGGGCGCGCCTCGCGCGCAGAGGCTATCCGGAGGCCGAGGTGCGCGCGACGGTCGAGCGCTGCAAAGCCGAAGGATATGTCGACGACGGACTCTTTGCACGCCTCTTCGTCGAGGCCCGCGCGCGGGCGCTGGGTGATTCTCGCCTCGTCGCTGAGCTCGTCCGTCGCGGCATCGATCGCGAAGCGGCCCAGGCGTCGGTCGGGCATGCCGAGTGCGGCGAGTCGCAGCGCCTCGCCAAGGCCGTCGAGAAGATCTTCGCGGCCCGGCCGCAGATCAGCTATCCCGGCGCGGCGCGCGCGCTCGGTCGCCTAGGCTTCCCAGCGTCGCTCATTTACCGTCAACTGCGCGAGCGCGCTTCGGCCCTCGGTGACGCGCTCGGTTAACTTCAGCTATCCTTCGGCCTAGGCGCGGGTTTTCGGTGACGGCGCACGACGACGACGGGTATCGGCGATTGCCGGACGACGCCTTCGGCAACGCTGCCGAACAGCATTCGGCGGATGCCGCGCCGGCCGTGGGTGCCGATCGCTGCGAGGCCGGCTCCGGAGGTTTGCACGAGGTCGAGGAAACTCGCGACCGGCTCGCCTTCGATCACGACGGTCTCGATGTTGGCGCCGCGCCGGCTCGCGCGCTCGGCCGCGGCGGCAAGCAGCTCCTCGGCCGCGTGACGCGCTTGGGCGATCGCAGCCGTTGCCGCGTAGCGCTCGGCCGCCGCCAACTCGTACAGTTCGCGGATGTTGACGACGTGAGCGAGCACGAGCTTCGTCGTTTCTTGCGCCAAGTCGAGCGCGAATTCGAGTGCCGCATCGGCCGGATCTGAGTCGTCTAGCGCGACCGCGATGCGCGAAAAAAGAACGTCCGCCGGCACGTTCGCACCCGATTGGGATACGACGAAGACCGGCACGTCGACGCGACGCAGCACGCCGTCGGTGACGCTGCCGAGGAAGAAGCGGCTGACCCCGCTCAGACCGTGCGTACCCATGACGACCGCGTCCACGTGCTGCGTATCGACCGCATCGGCGACCGCGCCGGCGGCCGGCCCTGCCAGCTCAACCGTGCTCGCAGAGACGCCTGCGGCGGATGCCCGTGCCGCGGCTTTTCCCAGAACGTGCTTCGACTGCTCCTCGAGCGCATCGACGAGCGGGCCGACATCCGTGGCGGCGTACGGGTTGGTGGAACCGGCGATCGCACCGGTGAGATCGACGGCACTGCAGAAAACCACCTCCGCGCACTCCGCCCGCGCGAGGCGCATCGCGAACTCGAGGGCCATGACGGACGGGTCCGACCCGTCGGTCGGGACGAGGATGCGATGAAGGATGCTCATGGGGCCAGCCTATCGTAGCGGCGCGAATCGAACAAGCCGAGCGCTGGGCCGATTGCCAGGATTGGCGCGATCTTCGCGGCCGAGGAGTCTGGCCGTGAGCCAACGTAGTTTGCGGGACATGCGATCGTCTATCGCAGCCCTTTTGGCCGCGACGCTCCTTGTTTGTGCCTTGCCCGGTCAGGCCATCGAACTCAAGTCGATCGCCGCGGCGGCGGCAGACTACCGAAATCCCAACGTCCGGCTCGAGGCCATGTACCGTGCGGCGCTTCTGAATACGAGTCAGCAAGCGACAATCGCCGCCGACGGCACCGCTTACGTGAAGACCGGCGACATCCCGGCCGAGTGGCTGCGGGACGCGAGCGCTCAGGTGCGCCCTTATCTTTTCTTTGCCAAGAGCGATCCGGAAGTCGCCATGTTGCTGCGCGGCATCATTGCCCGCGAGGTCAAATACCTTCAGGTCGATCCCTATGCGAACGCGTTCACCATCGACTACCGCGTGTACGAGCAAAAGTTCGAACTCGATTCGCTGGCCTATCCGATCGTTTTGTCGTGGAGCTATTGGAAGGCGACCGGCGACCCGTCGATTTTCACGGGTGACCTGTCCCTCGGTTTCGACCGAGCGCTCGAGACGATGGAGCGCGAACAAGATCATGCGCGCAACTCGAAGTACACGCATCGCGAGTTACGCGACGACAACGGTAATCCCGGGCCGAACCCGGTCGCCTATACGGGCATGATTTGGACCGGTTTCCGCCCCTCGGACGACGCCTGCAAGTACAACTACTTGATCCCCTCCGAGATGATGGCCGTCGTGGCGCTGGGTGACATGGAAGAGATCGAGCGGGTGATCTTCCGTAACCTTCTCAAGTCGAACCGCGCCAAGACCCTGCGCGCCGAAGTTCAGGACGGCATCCAAAAGTATGGCGAGGTCTTTACCCCCAACTACGGTTACGTCTATGCGTACGAGGTCGACGGACTCGGCCACCAAACGCTGATGGACGACGCAAATATCCCAAGCCTTCTGTCCGCGCCCTATCTCGGCTACACGAAAGCGGATAGTTTCGTGTACAAGAACACGCGGCGCTTTTTGCTTTCGAAAGACGACCCGTACTACTACGTCGGCTCGGTCGCGCGGGGGATCGGAAGCGCGCACACGAGCGATGGCTTCGTCTGGCCGCTCTCGCTCATTGTCGAGGGCTTGACCGCGACGAGCGAATCCGAACGCCGCGACGTGCTCAACCAGTTGCTGGCGAGCGATCCGGGCGACCACCTCTTGCACGAGTCGTTCGATCCGAGCGACCCCGCACGGTTTTCACGGAAGGATTTCGGCTGGCCGAACGCCCTCTTTAGCGAGTTCGTGATGACTGAATTCGGCGGCGTCCCGGCGCTTCCGATGGGCGACACGAGCGACCTCGAATTCCGCGGAGAATGATCCCGAGCCGAACGGACGTCATCCTCGGCGCGCAGTGGGGCGACGAAGGCAAGGGTCGCGTCGTCGACTACTATGCCGGCGAATACGACGTCATCGCGCGTTTTGGGGGTGGCGACAATGCCGGCCACACGCTCGTCGTCGGCGACCGCAAGCTGGCCTTGCGCATCGTTCCCAGCGGCGTTCTGCGCACGCGCCCGGCCTTGTTCATCGGCGGCGGGACCGTCGTTAGCCTCGAGGGGCTGCTCGACGAGTTGGAGATGCTACGGTCGCTCGGAGTGGATATTTCGCGCGTCAAGGTCTCGGACCGGGCGCACGTCGTCTTTTCGTATCACGCGGCCGCCGACCGTGAGAACGAGCGCGCGCGGGGTGCGTTGGCGCTTGGCACCACCGGACGCGGCATCGGTCCGGCTTACACGGACAAGGCAGCTCGCAGCGGGATCACCTTCGGCGACCTGCACCGCAAGGAAGCGACGGCCGACAAGATTCGGCATAACCTGCTCGCGCGCGAACCGCTTCTTGGGCAAGCGATGCCGCGCGAGGAAGACGTCGTCGCTCAAACCCTCGAGCGCGCGGCGAAGATTCTGCCGCACGTCGTCGACGGGGTCGAGTTCATTCACGGCGCGCTCGAGCGCGGCAAGCGCGTCCTTGCCGAAGGTGCGCAGGGAACGCTGCTCGACGTCGGCTACGGCACGTACCCGTACGTGACGAGTTCGCACACGATCGCGGGGGGAGCGTGCGTGGGGCTAGGTATCGGCCCGGCGCAGATCGACCGCGTGGTCGGCGTGGTGAAGGCGTATTGCACGCGCGTCGGAGGCGGGCCGTTCCCCTCCGAACTGCACGATGCAATCGGCGACCGGCTGCGCCAACGCGGCGCGGAGTTCGGCACCGTCACCGGGCGGCCGAGGCGCTGCGGCTGGTTCGACGCGGTCGCCGCACGCTACGCGTCCCGCGTCAACGGACTTTCCAGCGCCGTCCTCACCAAGCTGGACGTGCTCACCGGCCTCGAGGCGATCGGAATCGTCACGGCTTATCGCCAAGCCTCGAAGCCTGCGACCTTCGCCGCCGCCGGCGAACCCGATCTCGAGACGGAAGTGACCTGGGTCGACGGCTGGACCGACGACCTCTCTTCGGCGCGAGGAATCTGGCAGCTGCCGCTGGCGGCGCGCAACTACATCGCGCACTTGGAGGGAGTGCTCGGCGTTCCGATCGATGCTGTTTCGGTCGGCCCCGAGCGCGAGAGCATCGCGTTGACCTAGGTTCGCGATCGGTCTTGCCAAGCGCGCCTCCGGCGTGATGGGGTGCTGGGAAGGACGTCGAGATCGGTGCCAGGCTTTCGCTATCGGCTTACGGCGGTGCTCGAGCATTTTGTCGAGCAGCATTCCCGCGCGCGGCGGCGTCATGCCGAGGCGACCGCGGCGCTCGAGGCCGAGCTTGCACGGCTGCGCGAGCTCGAGGCAGGCGCATCCGCGGCCGGCGACGCGCTGCGCGAACTTGGCGTCGCGGATGCCGGCGCGTTCGCCGCCATCGACCGGCAACGTGTTGCTGCGTCGATGGCCCATGACCGGCAACGGGAACGAATCTCGCGCGCCCAGCGCGCGACGAGCGAGGCGCGGGAAGTGCTGCAGCTGGCGACACGCCAAAAGGCTGCGTTCGAACAGCACCGCGCCCGGGCGCTGCAGGCGGCACGGTGGCGTGAGGCGCGCGCTGAGGCGGCGGATCTTGACGAGTGCAACGCGCTGCGGCACGCAGCGTGGCAGCGCTCCTCGCTGCGCTCGGATTCACAAAGAGTAGCGGGCGGCACCCCGGCGAAGCGAAGCGCGATATGATCGCGTTGCGCCGTAGGAACGGATATCCGATCTTCGTCAACTCGGATCTGATCGAAACCGTCGAAACGGTCGACGACGGGTCGACCGTTGTAACGCTTACCAGCGGTAACACGCTAGTGGTCAGCGATCCGCCGGAGAACGTTCGCGAGGCCATTGTCGAGTTTCGCCGGCGCATCGCGGGGCATTAGTGGAGGCTGCCCTCGTGGCACGGGCCGCCCTCGCCTGCGGCGTCATCGCGCTCGTGCTCGCCGCGCTGCGTTTCGGGCTGCGCCTCTGTTCTCGTCGATGGATCGTTTGTGCTTCGAGGCCGCGGCTCGTTACCGTGTTGGAAACGACCTTTCTGCCGAACGCAGCCTCCCTTCACGTGATCAGGGTTGGAGCGGGCTACGCGCTCGTCGGCAGTAGTCCGGGGCACGTCGCGCTGCTCGCCGACGTCCCGGCACAACAGGTTGAGGCGTGGCTCAGCGGGCCGGCACGCCCAAGTTTCTCCGCGGCGTGGGCTCGGGTTGCGCGGCCCTGCTTGCGCCGGCGCGCGTAGCCTGGCGCCGTGCGAATCCTCGTCGCCGACGATGCGGCCGTCGTGCGGTCGGCGTTACGCCGCATAGCGCGCCGCCTGGAGCACGAGATCGTCGCCGAGGCGGTCGATGCAGACGAGGCCAGAGTGCGCTCGGAGGAGACGCGGCCCCAGATCGCGCTCGTCGACAGCCGGCTTCCGCCCGAGGGCGCGCTCGGGTTGATCGCCTTCCTAGCAGCGCAAGGCGTCGCCGTCCTCGTCATCGCGTCGCTGGCTGAACGCGCGCTCGTTCGAGAAGCGGTCGCAGCGGGCGCACGAGGAGCGCTCTTGCGCCCGCTGCTCGCCTCGCAGGCCGGCGATGCGCTTGCAGAACTCGCAAGAACGCTCCAGGCATAGAGCGAACAGCGTCTGCATGATGGACCGTCCCGCTGCTGAAACGCAACCCGTCTCCGGCAATCACGCCGCGTCGCCCGAAGCTCCTCAAAGTGAGCCTTCCCTCCAGGTCGAGCGCGACTTTGGGATGCTGCGCATGTTGCTATTCGTCGCCATCGCTGCGGCTTCGGCGGGTCTGGCCTTCGCGATCGTCCGCGCGACATTGTCGCGCGCGCCTTCAGACCCGACGACGGAGCGAATTCAATCGCTCATCGACGAAGCGAATCGGCTGCTCAAGCAGCTCGATGAGAAGAAATCCGCTTAGCGCGCGATTTGGACGTCGCGGCGCAGCCGCATGCGATGCTTAGCGCGGAAGCGGCCGCGCCGCTGCGCGTGGGCGACGTCGTCGAGGTAGCCTGCACCGATCTGATCGCGAAGACGGGCCAAGCCGTCGGCCGTGCCGACGGCATGGTCGTCTACGTCTTCGGCCCGGTTCCCGGCGAGCGCGCGCGCGTCCGCGTCGAGGCCGTCAAGGCGAAGTATGCCGTCGCCGAGCTGGTGGAGTTGCTCGACCGCTCGCCCGATCGCGTCGAACCGTTCTGTCCTGTTTTCGGCGCCTGCGGAGGATGCCAGGTGCAGCACCTGGCGTACGCGGCGCAGCTGGCTTGGAAACGAAGTTTGATCGAGAACGCGCTTCGGCGCATCGGCGGGATCGACGCTCCCAATGTCAGCCAGGCGATTGGAATGGACCAGCCGCGCGCGTACCGCAACAAGATGGCGCTGGTCGTCGAACGCGAGAACGAGCGGCCCGGGTTCGGCTTCTACGCGGCGCGGACGCACGACGTCGTCCCCATCGCCGGTTGCCCGATCGTGACGCCGCAGCTCGATCGAACGATAGCTGCCCTGTGGAGCGCCGCCGCATCACCCGATACGGCGCGCGTCTTCGAGGGAGCGCGTCACGTCATCGCGCGGGCCGGCCAGGCCTCGGGTGAAAGCGTCGTTTCCGTCACGACCGAACGCGCTTCGCCTGCCCTTGCCCGCCGCGGCGCGGCCCTTGCGGCAGCGCTGCCCGGCGTCGTCGGTCTGGAAAACTCCTTTGAGCCGCCGAGCGAAAACGCGGTGATGGGGCGCCGTCATGCGACCGTTTTCGGGCGAGCCGAGATGGAGGAGGAGATCGCCGGCATCCGCTTCCGAGTTTCGCCTGCGTCGTTCTTCCAAGTCAACGGCGAGATGGTCGGTAAGATTTTCGCGTTCATGGAGTCGCATGTCGGTCACGTCGAGCGGATCGTCGACCTGTACTGCGGGGCGGGGACATTCGCGCTCTATTTCGCCTCGCGCGGCGCGCGCGTCGTGGGCATCGAGGAGAATCCGAGCGCCGTACGCGAGGCGCGCGCCAATGCCGCGCTCAACGGGGTCGATGACCGAACGACGTTCCTGGCGGGGCGCGTCGAGATGGTTCTGCGCGGCGAACACGGTGCGGGAGCGCTGGCCGCGGCCGAGGCGGTCTTCTTGGATCCGCCGCGCAAAGGAAGCGATCCGCCCACGCTCGACGCGCTGCTGCGCTCGCGCGTGCCATACATCTGGTACCTCTCGTGTAATCCGGCGACGCTAGCGCGCGACCTTGCGCATCTCCTGGCGGGCGGATACAAGCTCGGGCTCGTCCAACCGTTCGACATGTTTCCTCAGACGGGGCACATCGAAGCTCTCGTAGCGCTGCATCGCGCCGACCTGCCGGCGCGGGGTTCGGCCCTTCCGGAGAAAACCGATGGCTGAGATCGACGTTGCATACGTCGCGCGGCTCGCGCGGATTGCGCTCACCTCGGAAGAAGTCGTGCAGTTCGGGGGCCAATTGGAGGCCTTGCTCGATCACGTCGCACAGCTCGAAGCGCTGCCCACGGCGGACGTCGCGGCAACGGCCGCGGTGATCCCCTCGAGCAACGTGATGCGCGACGACGTCCCGGTGCCTTCGCTGGCGCGCGAAACCGTCTTATCCCAGGCGCCGCGCCGCCAAGGGAACTACTTTCAAGTGCCGCGCATCATTACGGAGGAGTAGCCATCTCCTCACCGCTCGATTGGACCGCGCGCGACCTCGCACGCGCCGTCAACAAGCGCGAGATTTCCGCAAGCGAGCTTGCGGAAAGTGCGATCGCGCGCGTCGCCGCGCGGGACGGTGCGATTGGCGCGTTTCTGACGCCCACGCCGGAGCTCGCGCGGACGCACGCGCGCGACGTCGACGAACGCGTGGCTGCCGGCGCAGTTCTTCCGCTTGCGGGCGTGCCCTTGGCGATCAAGGACAATATGTGCGTGATCGGCACGCGCACGACGTGCGCTTCCAAGATTCTGGGCGACTGGGTCGCTCCGTATACCGCGACGGCGGTCGAACGTCTCCTTCGCGCCGGCGCCCTTCCGCTGGGCAAAACGAACCTCGACGAGTTCGCGATGGGCAGCTCGTGTGAGAATAGCGCGCTCGCAACGACGCACAACCCGTGGGACCCCACTCGCGTACCGGGCGGTTCGTCGGGCGGAAGCGCGGCGGCCGTGGCGGCGGGCGAAGCGGTGATCGCGCTCGGCAGCGATACGGGCGGTTCGATCCGCGAACCGGCGGCGTTCTGCGGCGTGGTCGGGTTCAAGCCGACCTACGGGCGCGTTTCGCGTTACGGCCTGATCGCGTTTGCCTCCAGCCTCGACCAAATCGGGCCGCTTTCGAAGAGCGTCGAAGACGCGGCCCTCGTCTACGACCTGATGGCGGGAAAAGACCCGTGCGACGCCACGACCGTCGATCGTCCAGTCGAAGCAACCTTGGGCGGGTTTCCCAAAGATCTCGCCGGGCTGCGCGTCGGGATCGTTCGCGACTTCGCGCTCGACCGGCTCGAACCGGACGTCCGCGCCGTGTACGAGGCCGCTTATGGCGATCTCCAGCGGCTGGGTGCAGACCTGGTCGAGGTTGCCCTGCCGACCGCCGATTACGGCGTCGCGACGTATTATCTGATCGCTCCGGCCGAGTGCTCATCGAACCTGGCCCGCTTCGACGGAATGCGCTACGGCTTACGCGCCGAGGGGGCCGACGTGCTAGAAACGTACGAGCGGACGCGCGCCGCCGGGTTCGGGAACGAGGTCAAGCGTCGTATCTTGATCGGGACGCACGCCCTCTCATCGGGATACTACGATGCGTACTACGTGCGCGCTCAGAAAGCGCGCACGCTGATCGCGGCCGATTTCGCCAGGGCTTTCGAGGCCTGCGACGTTATCGCGTGCCCGGCCGCCGCTTCACCCGCCTTCGAATTCAATGCCAAGAGCGATCCGCTCGCGATGTACTTAATGGACTACTACACGATTCCGATGTCGCTAGCGGGAGTGCCGTCGCTCTCGGTTCCGTGCGGTTACGTCACGCCGCAGGGAAGCGACAAGCCCTTGCCGCTCGGGCTCGAGCTGACGGCGCCGCTCTTTGCGGAGCGCCTGCTCATCGGCGTCGCACGGGCGTACGAGTCGGGCACGCAGCACGCGGCCCATCGCGTGCCGCCCGTGCTCGAAGCGAGCGCACGATGACGACCGTCGTTTCCAGTCCCGTGCAGCACCTGGAAGTCAACGGAATTCCTTTCGAAGCCGTGATCGGCATCGAATGCCACGTCGAGCTCAAAACCGAGACCAAGATGTTCTGCGGGTGCCGCAACCTCTTCGGGGCGCAGCCCAACACCAACGTCTGTCCCGTCTGCCTGGGACTTCCTGGCGCGCTGCCAGTTCCCAACCGGATCGCAATCGAGCTCCTCGTCAAAGCCGGGCTCGCCTTCGGCGCCGAGATCCCGGCCTTCTCGAAGTTCGACCGCAAGAACTACTTCTATCCGGACATGCCGAAGAATTACCAGATATCGCAGTACGACATGCCGCTCAGCGTCGGTGGATCCGTTTCGTTTTGGCTGCCCGACGGAACCAAGAAGAGTGTGAACTTGACCCGCATCCATCTGGAGGAGGACACGGGCAAGTCGATTCACTCGGGTTCGAGCGACGGCCGGATCGCGGGCAGCACCTCGTCGCTGGTCGATTTCAACCGGGCCGGCGTGCCGCTGATGGAGTGCGTCTCGGAACCCGACATCCGCTCGGCGGCGGAAGCGGTCGCCTACCTCGAGGCGCTGAAGCGAACGTTCGTTGCGCTCGGCGTCAGCGACGTGAAGATGGAGGAAGGCTCGCTGCGCTGCGATGCCAACGTCTCGATTCGGCCGGCCGGGTGGGCGGCGCTCGGTACGAAGAGCGAGATCAAGAACATGAACTCTTTTCGCAGCGTGCTTCGCGCGATCGAGAGCGAGCTCGCGCGCCAGGCGGACGTCCTCTCACGGGGTGGCCGGATCGTGCAAGAGACGCGAGGTTGGGATGAGTCCTCGGGCGTCACGATCCCGCAGCGCAGCAAAGAGCAGGCCCACGACTACCGTTACTTCCCCGATCCCGATCTCGTCCCGATCGAGTTTTCGAAAGACGACGTGCGGCGCTTGCGCGATGCGGCGGGAACGCTTCCGCAAGCGCGCCTCGAGCGGCTGATCGAGGTCGACAAACTGACGGTTGCCGCGGCCCACCAGATCGTCGACACCGCAGGCCTCGCCGATTTCTACGAAGCGGCGGCGCGCATGAGCGGCAGCCCGCAGGCGACCGCAAACTTTCTGCTGGGCGACCTCGCTCGTCTCGCCAACGATTCCGGCGTCGCGGTTGCCGCTTCCGGCGCCACGCCCGAGGCGCTGGCGGAACTGGTGGCACTTACCGCCTCGAACGCGATCAACTCGAAGACGGCCAAAGATCTGCTTGTGCGGATTTGGACCAGCGGCGGTTCTCCTTCGCACATCGTCGAAGCCGAAGGCCTCGCGCAGGTTAGCGATCTCACGGCCATCGACCGTCTCGTCGACGAAGTGATAGCGGCCAACGCGCAGACGTGCGCCGACTTCCGCGCCGGAAAGAACAAGGTGATGGGCTTTCTGGTTGGCCAGGTGATGAAAGCAAGCCGCGGCAAAGCGAATCCCGCGCTCGCCGAGGAGCGTTTGCGCGCTCGAATCGAGGCCGGCAGCCCCGCGTGATCGGCGCGCTAGAATCCCGGCCGCTGGCCGACGAGCGGAGCCTCGAGGTGCTTGACTTCGGAGCGCTTCGTGGTCTGGTCGCGCGCCATACGATGACCGACCGCGCGGCGGCTCGCGCCCGCGAGCTCGCGCCCCAGCGCGCTATCGCCGCGGTGCGCGACGAGCAGCAGGCGACGCGCGAGATGCGTGCGATCGTCGTGGCCGATTCGTTTTCGCTGCCGCGCGTCCCCGAGGTGGCGGAGGGGATCGCGCGGGCGCAGCGCGGCGCCGTCCTCGGTGCTGAAGAACTGCGCGCCATCGCGATAGCGCTCGCCGCGGCGGATGCCGCCGTGCGCCGCGTGCGCGCAAGCGACGCGCCACTCATGATCGCGCGCTGCACGGGCGCGGACCCGCTACCTTCCGTGAGCAAACGGATCGAGGAGGCCATCGGCGAGCGGGGGGACGTCCTCGACCGCGCTTGTCCGGCGCTTGCGCGCATTCGCAAAGCGGCGGCTCGGGCCTACGAGGAGGCGCGCGAACGTTGCCAGGTGATGCTACGCTCGCCGACCTTCGCGCGTGCCGTTCAGGACGCGATCGTGACGATGCGCGAAGGCCGCTTCGTCGTGCCCGTTAAGGCCGAGTTCGCCGGGCAGGTTCCGGGCGTCGTTCACGATACGTCGGACAGCGGCCACACGCTCTTCGTCGAGCCGCTGGCCGCCCTCGAAGTCAACAATCGTTTGCGGACGTTGCGTATCGAGGAAGAGCGCGAGATCGCGCGCATCTTGGCCGAGCTTTCCGCGCTCGTCGGCCGGCACGCGGCACAGGCCGAGACGAACCTCGAGGTGCTGGCTGCAATCGACCTCGTGCTGGCGCGCGCCCGCGTCGCCGAGGGAATGGCGGCCGTCTCGCCCGAGATCCTCGACGCACCACACATCGACATCCGCGCGGGCCGTCACCCGCTGCTCGGCGCGCGCGCCGTTGCGCAAAGCTTCGAGCTTGACGACCGCACGCGTTTCATCGTGATCAGCGGGCCGAACATGGGCGGCAAGACTGTCACGCTCAAGATGCTCGGATTGTTCGTGGCGATGGCCTACTGCGGCTTGCAGCTCCCGGCCGGCGAAGGCACGGCGATCGGCAGCTTCGACGATCTCGGCTGCGATATCGGCGACGAGCAGTCGATCGCGGAAAACGCCTCGACCTTTTCGGCACACCTGCTGCGTCTGCGCGCAATTTTGGAGCGGGCCGGTCCGCGCTCGCTTGTGCTCATCGACGAGATCGCGAGCGGTACGGAGCCTGCGGCGGGTGCTGCGCTCGGCATCGCGCTCTTGGAGTACTTGCTGGCCAAGGGCGTGCGCGGCGTCGTTACCACCCATGCCACCGAACTGAAACTGTTTGCCCACGCGGCGAGCGGGGTCGCAAATGCCTCGGTTCGCTTCGACCCGACGACGTACGCCCCGACCTTCGAACTGGACATGGGGGCGCCCGGGCAGTCGCTGGCCTTCCCGCTTTCGCGCGCGCTCGGCATCGACGACTCGATCGTGACCCGCGCCGAAGGGCTGCTTTCAGAGAGCGAGCGCGAATACGACCGGGCGCTGGCGGAGCTGGCCACGATTCGAGCACAGGCCTCGGCCGAGCGCGATGCGCTCGGTAAGGAGCGCTCCCATCTCGGCACCTTGCAAGAGAACGCGCGCCGCCGTGCGGACGCGCTCGAGCGCGAGCGCCGTGAGCTCGGCCGGCACGCGGAAGAGCGCCTTTCGCGCGCCCTGCGCGAATTCGCGCTCGAACTCGAGCGGCGCGGTAAGGAGCATTCCGCGCGGGCGAAGATCACGCCCGGTCAGAGTGCTCTCCTCGAGCGCACCCTGAATGAGGTTCACGACGAGCTCGGGCTCAAGACGCAGCCTAAACCATCCGGCAACGAACCGGCCGTCGCGATCGGCGACACCGTCCACGTACGCTCCCTCGGCTCGGAGGGCACGGTGGCCGACGATTATGGTTCCAACGTCCTAGTCGCTTTCGGCTCGATGAAGACGGTCGTGCCCAAGAACGAAGTCCACGTCGTTCGAAGCGCAGCACTGAGCGCGGCGAACCGCCCGCGGTCTAAGGTAGGTACCGGTGAGGCCACGCTCGATGCGGCAGCCGGTGCGCGCGGCGAGCTGGACGTGCGCGGAAAGCGTTTCGTTGAGGCCGAGCCGATCGTCGACAAGTGGCTCGACGATGCCGAGCTGCTGGGGCTCTCGCCGCTACGCCTGATCCACGGCAAAGGGACGGGACTGCTAGGACGCGGCTTGCAGCAGTATCTTCGCGAGCGTCGCGGCGTGCGCAGCGTGCGCTTCGGCAACGCCGACGAAGGCGGCAGCGGCGTCACCGTCGTCGAGCTGGGCTGACGGCGCGATGACGAACGTGACGAGCATCCCGAGCGCGCGCGAGCAGGCCGAACTGCTGGTCGCCGGCTGCGACCACGTCGAGACCCGCGCCGAACTGGAAGAGCGCATCGCTTCAAAGGGGCGGCTGACCGTCAAGTTCGGGATCGATCCGACCGGACCGTTCGTGCATTTGGGGCATGCCGTGGTGTTGCACAAGATGCAGCAGTTTGTCGCATTCGGGCATCGCGTGATCCTTTTGATCGGCGACTTCACGGCTCGCATCGGCGACCCGACCGGTCGCAACGACACGCGCCCCCCGTTGACCGACCAAGAGATCGCGCATAACATGCGCGACTACCGCGAGCAGGCAGGCAAGGTCCTCGACCTCGGGCACAGTGACGTCATGCGCAACTCGACCTGGCTCGCGCCGCTGAGCCTAGCCGACCTCATCACCCTCATGAGCCAAACAACGGTCGCTCAGTTGCTCTCGCGTAACGACTTCGCCGAGCGTCACCGGGCGGGCATTCCGATCGCGTTGCACGAGTTTCTCTACCCGGTAACGCAGGCATACGACAGCGTGGTGATGCAGGCCGACGTGGAGCTGGGGGGGTCCGACCAGCTTTTCAACTTCCTCTTAGCGCGTGAATATCAGGCGCACGCGGGGCAGCCGCGGCAAATTTGCATGACGACGCCGATCTTGGAAGGCCTCGACGGCGTCGCTCGGATGTCGAAGTCGCGTGGAAACTACGTCGCCCTGACCGAACCGGCGACGGAGCAATTCGGAAAGCTAATGAGCCTTCCCGACGAGATGATTCCCCGCTACGCAGAGCTTGCCGCATTCCGCCCGGCCGCGGCGGTCGACGCGCTGCGGGCGGGGCTGCGTGACGGATCGGTCCACCCGATGGAGGCCAAAAAGGATCTCGCGGCCGAGATCGTCGCGCTTTATCATTCCCGGGCCGAGGCTGAGACTGCGCGCGAACACTTCGAGGCGACCGTGCAGCGCCGAGAGACACCGCGCGAGCTACGCGAGATACCGGCGGGCGACTGGCGAACGATCGCGGATGCGCTTACCGGCTGCGGATTTGCCCAGAGTAAGCGCGAAGCCGAGCGCCTCGTCGCGGGCGGCGGGGTCAAGCTCGACGGCGTCGTCGTGCACGATCCGAAACGGCCTTGGGACGCACGCCAACCTGCGGTTCTTTCGGTCGGCGTACGGCGCTTCGTGCGCGTGCTGCCGCGAAGCGAAATGGCCTAGCCCGGAACGCGTCCCTCGAGCCGGTCGATGAGGTGCTGCAACTCGTCGCTCGTCACGACGTAGCGCTTCTTGCAGAACTCGCACACTGCTTCGGTGCGAGGCTGCTCGATAACGATCTTGCGGAGTTCGTCGCGACCCAAACCCAGCAGCGCCACCTCGACGCGCTCGCGGGTGCAGCGGCAGGCGAACTGAACCTCGTATTCGTGGACCGCCCGTAGCGGCACGTCCCCGGCAAGCGCTCGAACGAGGTCTTCCGGCGCTGCGCCTTCGTCGATTTGGCGGGTGACTGGCGGCATCGCACCGGCGACGCGTTCGAGTTTTTCGAGAACGGCCTCGTCGGCGCCGGGGAGAACCTGAGCGATGGCACCGCCCGAGGCTTTGATTCCGTCGCGGTTCGCGAGCACGCCGAGCGCGACGACGCTCGGGATCTGTTGCGAATGGGCCAAGTAGCCGGCGATGTCTTCGCCGATCTCTCCCGAACGCAGCGGCACGATCCCGACGTACGGCTGACCGACCTCGAACGAGCGCGTTACGTGCAAAAAGCCTTTTCCGACGGCCGCGCCCACGTCGAATTTGTTCCGATCGTTGAGCGGAATCTCGATGTCCGGCCGGCGCGCGTAACCGCGCGCTCCGATGACGTCGGGCGCTTGCAATGCCACGTCGGCGACGAGCCCCCGCAGCGGCCCATCCCCCGCGACCTGAAGCGTCATGCGCTCGCGACCTTTGAGGCTTGCGCCCAGCAAAGCGGCCCCGGTCAGCAACCGGCCGAGCGCTGCGCTCGCCGTCAGCGACAGCTGGTGACGCGCGTAGGTTTCGCGCACGAGAACGGTGGTGATGCCCGCAACGATTGAAAAGCTGCCGTCGGCGGCGCTGGCCGAAACGATCCGGTCGGGCATCGCGGTCGCTCTTTCCGAGGGCGTTCCGGTTTCCTCCACGAAGCGCGCGCAGGGTGAGGCTGCTGGTCATCCACGGGCCGAACCTGAATCTGCTGGGAACGCGCGAGCCGCAGATCTACGGCACGCAGTCGCTTACCGACGTCGATGCCCGCTTGGCGCAGGAGGCGGTCGCGCTCGGCGTCGAGGTCGTTTGCGTCCAGCACAACGCCGAGGGCGCTATCATCGACGAGCTTCACGCGGCGCGCGGCCGGTTCGACGGGATCGCGCTGAACCCCGGCGCGTACACCCATTATTCCTATGCGATCCGCGACGCCGTGGCCTCGATCGGGGTGCCGACGGTCGAATTACACCTATCGAACCTCTACGCGCGAGCCCAGCACGAGCCGTTCCGCGCGATTTCGGTCGTTGCCCCGGCCTGTCGCGGAACCGTCGCCGGATTCGGCATCGAGTCCTATGTCCTTGCCCTGCGCGCGCTAACTTCGTTGCTCGGGGCGTGAGCGGCGCCGCGAGCGGATTTCTTTGGTTTTTCAAGGTAAAATGGGGCAGGAGGGCTCCAGCCGCCTGCAAATTAGCGAGACGGTACGGCGGTGGGGCCTTTCGCAGCACCTTTTCATGCGTATGGCGGACACGGACACGCACACTCGTCTTTATGCTGGAGATTTGACAAATTGACGAAAGCCGAATTAGTCGACGCCTTGTCCGAAGAAGCCGAGCTGTCCAAACGCCAGGTCGGTGAACTCGTAGATATGTTCCTGGACACGATCGCGGGCGCGCTGCGCAAAGGCGACAAAGTGCAGCTCATTCCGTTCGGGAGTTTCGTGGTACGCGACCGGAAGAAGCGCGAAGGCCGCAATCCGAAAACCGGCGAGAAGTTGATGATTCCCGCGCGCCGCGTGCCGGCGTTCACACCGGGAAAAGGCCTGCGCACGGAAGTCGCCGCGGGTAAGAAGGGCGGCGCCAAGAAGCGCTGATTCCGGCAGCTTCTTCAAGAACGGGTTCGAAAGAATGAACCCAGAGCGTGATTCGATGCTGGATTTGCGGTTGGATGGTAAGCGCGCGCTGGTCACCGGCTCGACGGCGGGTATCGGTTTTTCTGTTGCACACGGTCTAGCCACGCTTGGTGCGGCGGTCATCGTGAACGGCCGCACCGCGGGGCGCGTCGACGACGCGATTTCTCGAATACGCGAACGGAGCCGCGAGGCCTCGCTTGAAGCCGCGCCCTTCGACCTCGCGCATCGACCGGGCATCGACGCGCTCGTCGCACGGTTTCCCGACGTCGACATCCTCGTCAACAACCTCGGCATCTTCGCACCGCAGCCCTTCGAGCAAATTTCCGACGAGGAGTGGTTTCGTTTTTTCGAGACCAACGTGATGAGCGGGATCCGCCTGAGCCGGGCGTACCTTCCGTATATGCGAGGGAAAAACTGGGGCCGCATCATCTTCGTATCGAGCGAATCGGGCATTAACATTCCAGTCGAAATGGTTCACTACGGAATGACCAAGACTGCGCAGCTCGCAGTCGCTCGCGGCATCGCGGAGGGCGTCGCCGGCACCGGCATCACCGTGAACAGCGTCCTGCCCGGTCCGACGCGGTCGGAGGGCGTCGGCGGATTCATTGCAAGCATGGCCGGGCAGCAGGGGATCGATGAGGCGGAGGTCGAGCGCCGGTTCTTCAAGTTCATCCGGCCTACGTCTTTATTGAAGCGGTTTACGACGACCGAAGAAGTCGCAAACATGATCGTCTACCTTTGCACGCCGAGCGCCTCCGCGACGACCGGCGCATCGATTCGAGTTGACGGCGGCGTCGTTAAGACGATCGTGTAGGCCCGGCGCCGAGCTCGAAGGAACCGATCATGCCGTACTTTGTCGTCGTTCGAGAGCGCGGACCCGAGTGGGATTGGTCGGTACCGATGCGCCGGCAAGCGGAATGGGAGGCGCACGCCGCTTTCATGGACGCTCTTGCGAACGAAGGGTTCATCGTTGCGGGCGGCCCGCTCGGAGACGAGGATCGTGCCGCACGCGTCCTGCATGTCGTCGACGCGCCGCATGAGCGTGCGATCGAAGCGCGTCTGGAAGAGGATCCGTGGACGCCGCAACGCTTAACAACCGTGAGCATCGAGCCGTGGACCTTGCTGCTAGGAGGATTTGTCGCCAGCACGTGAGGCCCGCGACGGCCGGCAGGGGTTCTTATGGGTGTGCGAGCGCGACGAGGCGCTCATCCAAAAAGAGAACGTGCGCTCGGGAAGACCGGCCAGAATGTGACGTGGCTCGAGGAAGTGCCGGCACCCTTGAGGGTGGAGAAGGCGGATCGGCATGGACTCCGGCCACGCACTGCGAAGGGTCCTTCCGTGTCGGGCAGTGGCGCAGCTTGGTAGCGCACTAGTCTGGGGGACTAGGGGTCGCAGGTTCAAATCCTGTCTGCCCGACCATTTGAAGGGCTGTGGGGTCTTACAGCGCCGACGGCGGCAATTACACGTTCACGACACTTAGCAAAGGTACGCAAGTAACGTGGGTCGGTGGCAACGGTTCGGAACTCTTCTTCTACACCCTAACCGCGACGCTGTACGAGACTTCTAACGTGCTCGTTGTGTTCGAGATTCAGGAAGAGAACGGACCGTCCGAGAGCGGTAGTTGGGTCGTGCCGCTTCCGATCGGTGACTACCTCAGAATGCGTCCCGATAAGAAACCGTGGTGCGAGGAAGCCGAGGCCGTTGCCGAAGGGGCGGGATTCGTCGCTGGCTTAGTTGGCAGCTTTGGTGGACCCTTAGCTCTCGCTGGTGCGATCACACCGGCCGGAGCGGTCGTTGCCGCTGGCTTGCTCGTCGGTTTTGGCTTTGGGATTTACGCGGCGTACAACTGTTGAAGGTGAAGCATGAACTTGAACGCCTTACTACCTAACGCCGTCCCGGTTTTCGTCGTCGTCATCGGGCTGCTTCAGTATCGGGTTTGGCATACGGGCGCGTACATTCTGTTTGGTGTCGCGCTCCTCAACGTGATCGTTCGTTTCGTGCGGTGGCGGCGAAATAAAGCGCTGAAAGCGGCAAGCGGTGGGATATGAAGCTCGTCGGGCAAACGATTGTTGCCACTTCGAGACCGGGCTTGGACACTAGGTTGGTTTGCCGTGAGCTCGCGCGCTGCGCGGGCTAGCAGCGGTCGCAGTGGAATCGTATCGGAGCAGACAGCAGTGCCGAGACGTTCCGCATGCGAGCCGCGAGCTCGCGAAGAACTGGAACGATCTGGCGCTTCGTCAGCGTGCCGACGAAGGCGTCGGCGTAATCGACCAGCTCGAGATCTGATCGCGCGTAGACGCTCTTGACCTGGAAGCGGACGATCAGGTCTCGCAGTTGGTGATCGGTCACGACTCGTCGTCTTCCGTGGCGGCGATCAGCGCGGCCAGCGCCACGTTCTCGCCTTTGACTCGCGCGCGTGCGTAGGCGCGTGCGAAACTCCCGAACTTGCCGTTCGGATCCTTGCGGCCGCGGCAATCAGGGCTCCCGTTGAATTGTTAAACTGTCTGTTATCCTGCTCTATACTTTGAGCACGGGTTTCGGAAAATTGTCCTGAAAAATGCGTCCGCATTGCGGTCTGCGATCGAAAGAAAGGTCGGCGGGGCAAGCATCCGGTCGTATTGACAGTACGCCCAGGGAACGCTTACCGTCGTCTTACGCGCTTTCGCTGAAAGGATGGTTTGGTGCTCGATCCGATTCTTTACGATACGCACCCTGGCGCTCTGCTCGACGATGTGAACGCTGACATCGGAGAGCGTGACGTTAGCGACCTGAAACGTCTCGGGCTTTACAATCGAATCGCCGCTTACATGGCTGAAGCAGTATTGCAGGGCGACCCCTTGACGGTCCCCGAGGCTCTCCGGTTCGCGTACCTCTCGCCGGACGATGCGGTGGCCGACCGCCTGGCACTCTCGCGGGCGGAGATAGACGGCCTCGAAGCGATCGTCGCGGCTTACCTAAGCGGAACGTGGAAAGCCGCCTAGTGTTCGGCTATCGGAAGGGCGGAGCCGAGGACATGTTCCTACGCTTTGCCGGCTTCGTGCTATGGGCCGCTGCGATCGGCGCGCTGGTCCTGGTCCTGCACTTCCTGTAACCCTCAATTCGGGCAGCCGGTCTGACAACACAACTTGACAACACGCACGGTGGAAAACCTGGACCGTAGTGGACTGGGATGGAAGGCTCGAAGCCCATTCTGTAAGGCTTTTCCCGTCACACCGTTCCCCCAAATCGGTCTGGGGGACTAGGGGTCGCAGGTTCAAATCCTGTCTGCCCGACCATTTGAAAGCCATGCACGAATGGGCTTTTCCGGTACCGCCGGGCCGATACGAGTCTGGGCTGCGCTGCACTGCCACACCTGACGCCGTAGCCCCCACGAGCGCCCGCGTTGCAAGGCGGTGTCGAAGTGAGTGAATCGTAAGTCGGGCAAGCCCGCACGTTTCAGCGGCTTGAACTCGCGGCGAATGAAGTTCGATTTCCGCCGACCAATTGAATCTGCAAATACCAAACCGATCTCAGGTTCGCCCCGAGCTCGCGAGTCCAGCCAGGTTTTCTCGTTTGCTCCGGGCTGAGCGCGCTTCACGTATTGCCGAAGCGGCGAACCGGCTTGCCGGTCGCCTCGAAGATTGCCAGAACCATCCGGAGTCGGCTCGAGGAATTATTCTATAGGGGTTTCCCGCCAAAGGGTGGCCGAACAAACCAGCCAAACATCATCCAGTCATGTTCTAAGCGTTCGAGTCAGGATTGGGACTCGGTGAAGGAGCACTGTAAATGAGCCGCGCGACTTTGAAGAGTTTCATGTATGCGTTGTCGTTCGTCGTAACCGTCACGGCCGCGGCGGGCTCGAGCGCGGTTGCATCGAGTCGTGGCGGCTTACCACTACGCAACGAAGCAGCGACGTCGATACTGCGGTCAACATCGTTGGATCGCACGCCGATCGTTTGTGCGTCCGCTTCGAGCACCAAGGATCCTTCGGCGAATTATGTTTACGCTTACGATCAACGCTCCGGCTCCTTGCTGCTTACCTACGGTCCTTTTGCCGGCCCCGCCTACATTGCCACGGATCGCAAGAACAACCTGTACGCAGCCGACGTTGGCGCTGGAGTGCTCTCCGTTTACCCATCAGGACAAACGACTGCCTCCAAGACGACGACGATATCCGGCGGCTTTGGTTGCGACGCCGGGGGAAGCATCGCGGTCGATCGGGGCGGAAACATTTGGGTGGCATTTGCAACAGCGCAATCGACGGGGAATGCAAGGGACCGGGGAGTCTCTCTGAGTACGACTCGGCGGGAAAATTCGAGCGCACGGTCGCCTGCTTTACGTCGTACCTTCGGAAACGACCACATCTGGGCAAATAGCGAAAGCGGGACGCATCACGGCTGGATCTACGAGTATGCATATCCAAGCGGAGGTCTACCGCCTCGTCGGATTCAGCCCGGCGACTTTATCAACGGCATAGCCATCACGCCGTACGCCACTCCCGGCTAATGCCGTCTGGAGACTTTTGACCACGTCCGCCACGTGATCCTAAGCTCGCGGCAAAGCCGCCGAACGCAATCTAGTTGGCACGACTATCATCTTTGGGAGCAACGCCTCTTTTGGCGCAGGTAACGCCTGCGACCAGGTTATCGGCATCGGTCGCCCGACGCCGATAACCTGTCGGCACTGCTCCGTAAGCGGTGTGCGGCGCCTACCCGCGCGCGGCTGCGGCGCTCACGGCACGGGCGGCGTAGACGTCGGCCATCGCGGCTCGGTACGTTCCCGAGGCTTGGCTGTCCGAGCGTGCATCGACTCCTGACGCTGCGTTGCTACACGCCTTCTTGATCGCGTCGGCATCGCCGGCACGTGCGCCGGCTAGCGCCTTCTCGACGTTGCCGGCGCGGAATGCGCTGTCTCCCACGCCCGTGACCGCAATGCGCGCCTCGCCCACCGTTCCGCCGTTCAGCCGCAAGTTGGCCGCCACGCCGACCATCGCGTAGCCCGAAGCCGGATGTTGGTATTTGGCGTACGCCGAAGCGGGCGCGGCGTCGAAGGAAACCGTGGTCAGAATCTCCCCCGGCGCGAGCGCGGTGTCGAACATGCCGCGGAAGAAGGCATCCGCGCCGACGTCGCGCGAACCGCTCTTGCCGGCCAGCGAAAGCGTCGCACCCAGTGCGAGTAAGACGCTCGGATAATCGGCGGACGGGTCGCCGTGTGACGCGGAGCCGCCGATCGTTCCACGATTGCGCACTTGGGGATCGCCGATATGGTTCGCCGCGTCCCACAAGGCCGGTGCGTTTTTCTCGAGATCGCGGTTGGCAGCGAGCGTCGCGTGGGTCACAAGTGCACCAATGCGAAAGCGTTTCCCATCGAAATCGATCCGCCCCAAGTCCGGAATCGCGGCGATGTCGATCAGCGCCGCCGGCTCGGCCAGCCTCAACTTCATCATCGGTATGAGACTGTGTCCGCCCGCTAAGATTTTGGCGTCGTCGCGGCCGCCGAGCAGCCGCAGGGCCTCGTCGAGCGAGGCCGGCCGGTAGTATTCGAAAGCTGCGGTAATCACTCGTTTACCTTCCCGTTCGAATTCGCATGCATCGCTTTCCAGAGCTTCTCCGGACGCAGCGGCATGTCGATGTTTTTGACTCCGAATGGTGCGAGCGCATCCATCACCGCGTTGACGACGGCCGGCGTCGAACCGATCGTCCCGGCTTCGCCGACGCCTTTGACGCCGAGCGGATTGACGGGCGAGGGCGTCGTGGTCCGATCCGTCTCGAAGGCAAGGAGCTGGTGCGCGCGCGGCATGGCGTAGTCCATGAACGTGCCGCTGACCAGTTGACCGTTCTCGTCGTAGACGGCTTCCTCGTAGAGCGCCTGCGCGATGCCCTGCGCCAAGCCGCCGTGGATTTGCCCATCCACGATGAGCGGGTTGATGACCCGGCCGCAATCGTCGACTGCGATATAGCGGACGATCTTGGCCTCGCCGGTGTCGGCATCGACTTCCACGACGCAGACGTGCGCACCGAACGGATACACGAAGTTGGGTGGTTCGAAGCGGCGCGTCGCGTCAAGCCCGGGTTCGAGCCCCGGCGGCAGGCCGACGCCGCGGAATGCGGTGAAGCCGACCTCCGCGGTCGTCATCGATTTCGATGGGTCGCCCTTGACGGTGATTTTGCCATCCTTGTACTCGACGTCGTCGGGATTCGCTTCCCATTGATGCGCCGCAATCTTCACGGCCTTGGCCTGAATCGAGTCGATCGCGAGCTTGAGCGCCGCACCGCCGACCGCAGTCCCACGCGAACCGAACGTTCCGACGCCGTACTGTACCTTGTCCGTGTCGCCGTGGATCACGCTGACGCTGTCGATCGGTACGCCCAACTCCGCCGAGACGATCTGAGCAAAGGTCGTCTCTTCGCCTTGTCCGTGCGGCGAGATCCCGGTCATCACTGTGACGCTGCCGGTCGGTTCGACGCGCACTTGCGCGCTGTCCCAGCCGGGCGCCGGCATTGCCGCCGAAGGCCCCATCCCGCAGACTTCGACGTAGGTCGAAAACCCGATTCCAAGATAACGGCCCTGCTTACGAAGCTCTTCCTGCTTGGCCCGCAGGCCTTTATAGTCGACGAGCTCCAATGCTTTGTCGAGCGAAGCGGCATAGTTGCCGCTGTCATACGTAAGTCCGGTGATCGTGGTGAACGGAAACTCGCCCGAGCCAATAAAGTTCTTACGGCGTACGTCGACCGGATCGAGCCCCAACTCCAGCGCGACCAGATCGATCGCGCGCTCGATCATGAAGGTCGCCTCGGGGCGGCCCGCGCCGCGATACGCGTCGGTCGCCATGGTGTTCGTGAAGACGCCGGTCACTTCGCAATCGAAGCCCGTCAGCTTGTAACAGCCAGGCGACATCAGCGGCGTGAAGGTCGGAATCCCCGGCGTCAAGAGCTGATGATACGCGCCGAGATTGGCGAAGATCTTCATCCGCAACCCGGTGATCGTGCCGTCCTTCTTCGCGCCGACCTCGATGTACTGGATCTGATCGCGGCCGTGCGTCATCGCTGCAAAGTTTTCCGAGCGCGTTTCGATGTACTTGACCGGCCGCCCGAGCTGCGTCGAAAGCCACGACACGACGATCTCCTCGCCGTAAAGGTTCAGCTTGGCGCCGAAACCTCCGCCCACTTCCGGTGCGATGACGCGCACCTTGATTTCGCCTAAACCGAGCAGAAGCGCGAGATTGGTGCGCAGCAGATGCGGGATCTGCGTTGAGGTCCAAAGGGTCAGATGCGCAGCCCCGGTATCCCAGTGGGCCAGCATCGAACGCGGCTCCATCGGGCACGGAATCAAGCGCTGATTCACGATGCGCTCCTTGACCACGACGTCGGCTTCGGCGAAGGCGGCTTCGGGATCGCCCGTCTTGACCGGCATCACGAACGCGACGTTCGTGCCGAGATCCTCGTGAACGTAGGGCGGACCGGCTGCGGCCTTTTCGAGATCGATCGCGGCCTCGAGCTGATCGTATTCAACGGCGACCGCCTCGACGGCGTCGCGCGCCGCGTATGGAGTGTTCGCGACGACGACCGCGACCGGCTCCCCGACGAAGCGCACTTCGTCGATGGCCAGCGGCGGGTGGGCCGGTTTCTTGAGGCCCGGAAGATCCGCCGCTACCGGGATCGAGACGTTGAGGCCGGCGGCGATAAGATCCGCCGCCGCATACGCGGCGACGACGCCGGGACGCTCCTTGGCCGCAGAGACGTCGACGCTGCGTACTTTTGCGTGGCCGTACGGGCTCCGGACGAAAGCAGCGTATACCGTCCCGACCATTTTGACGTCATCGACGTAGGTCGCGCGGCCCGTGATCAAGCGCGGATCTTCGCGGCGGCGAATCGGGGAACCGATCATCGATGGAATCGTCGACATTAGGAAGCTCCTACGGGCAGCAGTTCGGCAACGCTCCGGCGCGGCTCGTCGGCCTTCATGGCGGCGGCCGCGGCGCGCACCGCGCGTACGATATTTTCATACCCGGTGCAACGGCAAAGATTGCCTTCGATTCCGGCGCGTATTTCGGCGTCGCTCGGATCGGGGTTGCGACGGAGCAAGTCGATGCAACTGACGATCATGCCCGGCGTGCAGAATCCGCATTGCAGACCGTGTTTGGCCCAGAAAGCCTCCTGCATCGGATGCAGCGCGCCGCTGTTCCCGATACCTTCGATCGTCGTGACGGCGTGCCCGCCGGCCTGCGCCGCGAAAACGGTGCAGCTCTTAACGGAAATGCCATCGAGCAGCACCGTGCACGCGCCGCAGCTCGAGGTGTCGCATCCGACATGCGTCCCGGTCAGACCGAGTGTGTCGCGCAAGTAGTGGACCAGGAGGAGACGAGGCTCGACTTCGTTCGAATAAGAACGGCCGTTGACCTCGATGTTGACGGTTTCCATGCAATTCTCCCTGGATTCGTGGGAAGGCTGAGCTACCGCGCCGGCATCGAAAGTCCTGGTCTTGCAAGCGTTCACGGGAAGGCGCGAAGCCTTGCCGAAGCGCGGTGCTATGAGGAGTGCAGTCGACGTCGAGCACCTGACGGAGCGCCTGCGCGCGGTCGGGTACCTGGCGGATCGCGGCCTAGCGACGGCGCTCGCGAGCGCCGTCGCGCTCGAGCGGCCGCTCCTGCTCGAGGGCGAGGCGGGTGTCGGAAAGACCGACGCGGCGCGGGCGCTGTCGCGCGTCTACGAGGCCGAGCTTATCCGCCTGCAGTGCTACGAAGGGCTCGATCTCTACGCGGCCGCCTACGACTGGAACTACGCCAGACAACTCCTCGCGATCCGCGCGGCCGAAGCGTCTTCTGCGGCGGTTCCGGACCTTTACGGTGACGAGTTCCTGATCCGCCGCCCGCTGCTCGCCGCGCTCGGAGCGACGCGCAAGCACGGTGCAGTCCTTCTGATCGACGAGATCGATCGCGCCGACGACGAGTTCGAAGCCTATTTGCTCGAGTTCCTAGCCGACCACGCGATGACCATCCCGGAACGCGGCCGCATTGCGGCGCACTATCCGCCGATCACGATTTTAACGTCGAATCGCACGCGCGATCTGCACGACGCACTGAAGCGGCGCTGCTTCTACCATTGGATCGACCATCCGTCGATTGGGCGGGAGATCGAGATCCTGCGTCTCCACTTGCCGCAGCTTTCTGGGGATCTGGCGGCACAGGTCGCCGCTGCAGTCGCGATGTTGCGCAGCCGCGAGCTCCGCAAGCCGCCGGGGATCGCCGAAGCCCTCGATTGGGCTGAAACGTTGATCGCGCTCGGGCGGCCGCGCCTCGACCGGGAAGCGGTTGCGGATTCGCTCGGGGCGGTCGTGAAGTATCCCGAAGACATGGAAATCGCCCGCGCCATCACGGACAAGCTCGTTTCGTGATGCACCAGATGGAGCAGCACGACGCAGCCACCCTGGCTACCCTGCTCGACCGGGCGCTTGCTTACTATAACGTCGATGCGGGAACGACCCGCGCGCTCGCCTTTGCCGAACTGCTGGCCCAGGCGCTGCCCAAAACGGGACCCGAACTGTATTGGTGCGCCCGGATCGCCATGCTGCCTTCGATTGGCGACCTTACGCGGTTCCACGCCGCCTTCCTCGATTTTTGGGGCGCGCTGCCGCAAGGCGACATCTTAGCCGCACTCGTGCCGAACGTTCCGCGCGACGACGTCATCCGGAACCTGCAACGCGCGTCGCCGCGCATGCGTGCGCCGGCGCCGGACGAGCGGCGCGCCGGCGACGCCGAGGCGCGTGATGCCGCGCTATTCGTCGCGATGGCCTCGCCCGAGGAACGCCTGGTGGATCGGGATTTCGCCGAAATGGACGAGCGCGAGCTTGCGCTCGCACGTCGCGCCGTCGCGCGCCTGGCGTCGATCGCGGAAACCCGGCGCTCGCGGCTGCGCCGGACGGCGGTGCGCGGCGACCGGCTCGACCTGCGCGCAACGCTGCGCAACGCGGCGCGCACCGCCGGTGAGCTGTTGCGGCGTCGCAATAGCGAGCGCCGCGAACGCCTGCGCCCGCTCGTTTTCCTGTGTGACGTGTCCGGCTCCATGGTCCCGTACGCGCGGCCGCTGCTTCAGTACGCGCGCTATAGTGCGCTGCAGCGCAGCCGCGTGCGCGCGTTTGCGTTCGCGACGCGGTTGACGGAGATCGGCCCAACGCTGATGCGCGCCGGCCCCACGCGCGCGATGGGCGCGCTCGGGCGCGAGCTGCGCGATTACGGCGGCGGAACCCGAATCGGCGCGGCGCTGCATGCCTTCAATGCGCGCTACGCGCAGCGCGGGGCCGCGCGGGGCGGCACGGTCGTCATCCTTTCGGATGGCTGGGAACGTGAGGACCCCGAACTCGTTGCGCGCGAGATGGCACGACTCCAAAAGCTCTGCCGCCGGATCGTGTGGGTCAATCCGCAAAAGAAGCACCCCGCCTTCGAACCGTTGGCGCGCGGCATGGCGGCGGCGCTTCCTTACGTCGACGCCCTCGTCGCCGGGCACAATCTGCGTTCCCTCGAGGCGATCGCCGGCGCCGTCGAGGCCGGCGGACGCGGGGCCGTGAGCGGGCACAGAGCGAAAGGCTCAAGACCAATGGAAACGTTCGAAAGGAAACCACGCCGATGATGGACGTTCTGGACACGATCGAGCGCTGGCGCGGGGAACGTCAGCGCATTGCGCTTGCGACGGTCGTCGGCGTCGAACGCTCCGCACCGCGAGATCCCGGAGCGGTGCTGGCGGTGAACGAACGTGGCGAGGTCGCGGGTTCGGTTAGCGGCGGATGCGTCGAAGGGGCCGTCTATGAGGAGGCCCAGGATGCAATTGCAACCGGCCGGCCTCGCCTGGTAACCTACGGCATCAGCGATGCAGAGGCAGCCGAGCACGGCTTGACGTGTGGCGGCACGATCCACGTCTTCGTCGAGCGGCTGGACTGGTGAGGAGCCTCTTCGAACGGCTCGCCGCAAACTTGCGCGGCGACCGCCCAGCGGCCCTGGCCACGTGCATCGACGGTACGGGAGCCGGCGCCAAGCTGCTCGTCGACGACGACGGGACGGATGGCGATCTGGGCTCTCCCGGCCTCAACCACGCCGTCCAGGCTGAAGCGCGAGCGCTGCTCGACCTAGGCGAGACGGCGATTCGCACCTTCGGCGCCGACGGCGAACCAGTCGGCGTCGAGGTCAAGGTCTTCATTGAATCGTTCGCGCCAAAGCCGAACATGTACGTTTTCGGCGCGATCGACTTCTCGCGAGCCATGGCTAAGATCGGGAAGTACCTCGGATACCGCGTCACGGTCGTCGACGCTCGCCCGATCTTTGCAACCAAGCGCCGCATCCCCGACGCCGATGAGGTGGTCGTCGCGTGGCCGGATGAGTTCTTGCGGGAAGCGCCGGTCAATGCTCGGACGGTCCTCGTCGTTTTAACGCACGACGTCAAGTTCGACGTTCCGCTGCTCCAGGTTGCGCTGCAAACCGAGGCCGGCTACATTGGCGCGATGGGCAGCCGGCGCACCCACGCGAACCGTATCGCAGCCCTGCGAGAAGCGGGAATCGGCGATGGTGACCTCGCTCGCATCAGCGCTCCGATTGGTCTCGACATTGGCGCGCGAACGCCGGAAGAGACGGCGATCTCGATCGCCGCCGAGATCGTCGCCCTGCGTTCCGGCCGCGCCGGCGGCCGACTGCGTGAGGGGACGGCGCCGGTTCACGGCAGCGAGCGCTCCATCGCACAGCCGGCGCCGCTGCAAGAGGTGACGCTTTGATCATCGACGACGCCTTCGATGTCGATGCCCCGATCGAACGCGTATGGCCGGTGCTGAAGGACGTGCCGCGCGTCGCGACCTGCATACCGAACGCCGAAGTGACCGAGAAGGTCGACGACAAGACGTACCGCGCTAAGGTTTCGGTCAAGGTCGGCCCGGTCGCGATCGCCTACAATGCGACAATCTTCGTCGAATCGTTCGACGAAGCGACCCACACGGCGACGATGCGCGTGCAGGGCGACGACGTTAAGGGGCGCGGCGGGGTGCGCGCGACGATTGTATCCCGGCTCGTGCCGCGCGACGGCAAGACGCACGTCGAGTTGCACACGGACGCGCAAGTCAGCGGCATCATCGTCAGCGTGGGCGGCCGGCTGATCGAAAGCGTCGCCAAGAAAACGATCGCCGAATTCGCGCAGCGGCTCTCGCAACTCGTGTGACGGCCGGACGCCCCGTAATATGCGGGCGGTTATATCCGGCCGCATTCGGCTCTATTTGAGGTCGGGCTCCCGACGCAAGCTAGGAGGATAGGCGACCGCCCCGGATGGATATTTCTTATCAGGGCGATCGGCCAGTGACCCGACGGCCATTGCTTCAGGGAGGATGTCGACCGATGGTTTCTCTTACGATCAACGGGGAACAGCACGATCTCGATGTTCCGGATGAGATGCCCTTGCTTTGGGCGATTCGTGACGTCGTCGGACTGACCGGCACGAAGTTCGGCTGCGGCGTCGCGCAGTGCGGATGCTGCACGGTGCACGTCGGCGATGGCGCCGTACGCTCGTGCATCACCCCGGTCAGCAGTGTCGCCGGCAAGTCGATCACTACGATCGAAGCACTCGGCACGTCCGAACAGCCGCACCCGCTGCAGCAGGCGTGGGTCGACGAAGAGGTACCGCAATGCGGGTACTGCCAATCGGGCCAGCTCATGGCGATCTCCGGGCTCTTGAAGAAGAACCCGCACCCGACTGATGCCGATCTCGCCAAGTCGATTACCAATATCTGTCGTTGTGGGACTTATGGTCGTATCCGCAAAGCGGTCGCGCGTGCGACCGGCGGGGGGCAGCAATCATGACGACTCTGAATCGCGCGGATTTCGTCCGCCTCGGGTCGATGTTCAGCGGCAGTCTCGTCCTAGGCGTCGGGGCGAGTGGCTGCGCTAACCAAAGCCGCACCGCGCCGCCGAGCTCGGCCGCACCCGGAACCCGCGCCGCCTTCAGGCCCAATGCCTGGCTGATCGTGCATCCCAACGAAAAAGTGACCGTCTTCGTCGCCAAATCGGAGATGGGTCAAGGCGTCGCGACGGGCATGCCGACGATCGTCGCCGACGAGCTCGATATCCCGTTTGAAAATGTCCTGGTCGAATTTGCGCCGGCCGCCGCGGCATACAACGATCCCGACTTTCACATCCAGATTACCGGCGGCAGCACGAGCATGCTGTCGTCATGGATGCCGCTGCGCACCGCCGGTGCGAGCGCGCGCGCGATGCTGGTCGCGGCCGCCGCCAAGCAGTGGGGCGTCGATGCGTCGACGCTCACGACGAACGCCGGCAGCGTGATCGACAACAAGAACAACCGGACTGCAACCTATGGCAGCCTCACCGGGGCGGCCGCTTCGATGCCGGTCCCGGCGAAGCCGAAGCTGAAGAGTCGCGAGCAATTCACGCTGATCGGTAAAGTCGACAAACGCATCGACACGCCGCTGAAGGTCAACGGCACGGCGAAGTACGGCATCGACGTGCGGGTGCCGGGCATGAAGTTCGCCTCGATCCTCTATCCGCCGGTGTTCGGCGCAAAAGTCAGGTCGTTCGACGCGTCCAAGGCCAAGCAGGTCAAAGGCGTCATCGCCGTCGTCCAGGTCCCTAGCGGCGTCGCGGTCGTTGCGACCAATTCGTGGGCCGCGTTCCAAGGCAAGGCGGCATTAACGGCCACATACGACGACGGCGCGTTTGCGAACGCCAGCAGCGAGAGTCTCAAGGCTCAATTCCTTAAGCTCGCGAGCAGCGGCACGGGCGCCATCGCGGCGGTCGAGCGCGGTTCGAAGAGCGTGCAAGGCACGCGCTTCGAGGCGGTCTACTTCGGCCAACCCGTCGCTCATGCGACGATGGAGCCGATGAACGCGACGGCCTCGGTGACGAGCGACGGTGTCGAAATCTGGGCCCCGACGCAAGTCCAAACAAGCGCCCAAGCGTATGCGGCCAAGATCGCGGGCGTGCCGCTCTCGAGGGTGAAGATTCACACGACATACTTGGGCGGCGGCTTCGGGCGTCGTCTCTATGTGGACTTCACTAACGACGCAGTCGCCGTGAGTAAGGCGATCAAGGCGCCCGTGCAAGTCATTTGGACGCGCGAAGACGACATCCAGCACGACTGGTATAAGCCGATGGCCGCCAACGCCGTCAGCGCCGTACTCGACGGGCACGGTAATTTGGTCGCGATGCGGCACACCGTCGTGATGGATTCGATCTTGAAGGGCCTCGGCTTTCCGCTGCCGGCCAGTGGCATGGACCCGGTGTCGATGGATTCGGTGATGAACTCACCATACGAGATCCCGAATTACCAGGCGTATTACATCAACCCAAACAGCGGCATTCCGCCGGGTAGCCTGCGCGCGCCGGGGGCCAACTGGAACGGTTTCGTTATGGAGACGTTCCTCGACGAGCTTGCCCATGCGGCCACGAAAGATCCGCTAGCATTTCGTCTCGCGCTCTTGAAGAAGAATCCACGCGCGACGAACGTCCTGCAACGGGTTGCAAAGAATGCGTCGTGGGGCTCGCCCGCGCCGGGAACCAAACACGGTCTCGCTTTCGGCTTTTGGGCCAACACGCCCGTCGCGACGGTAGCCGAGGTCTCCATGAACGGAACGACGCCGCGCGTCCACCGCGCCTTCGTCGTGGCCGACGTCGGCATCGCGGTCAATCCGACAATCGTGCGCCAGCAGCTGGAGGGGGCGACAAACTACGGGCTCTCGATGGCACTCGCGAGCAAAATCACGATCGAGAACGGTGCGGTGCAGCAGCACAACTTCTACGACTTCCTCGTGCTGCGCATCGATCAAGCGCCGGAGATTCACGTCGACGTGCTCGAGAACGCGCCCTCCCCGACCGGTATCGGCGAACTTGGCGTAATCCCGATCGCCCCCGCCGTCGCGAACGCCGTCTTCGCGATCAACGGCAAGCGCGCGCGGACGCAACCGTTCAGCGACGCCTATCCTGCGTGATCGCAATAACATGCGGAACGCACCCGGCCGGTAGAAAAAGACGGGCGGAGTGAAACCGGCCCCGCGGGTTCGGATCAGGATTATCTTGCCGGCTGGAGGCGCCATCGGGCCGGGCAAGGCCGACTTGCTCGCGGGCATCCAAGAGCACGGGTCGATTGCGGCGGCAGGGCGCGCCATGGCGATGAGTTATCAGCGCGCCTGGTCGCTCATCGATCAGTTGAACCGGACCTTCCGCGAACCGGTCGTTACCGTCTTCCGCGGCGGGGCCAAACGCGGCGGAGCCCAATTGACGGCGACCGGCGCCCGCGTGCTTGATTCCTATCGTGCGATCGAGCGGGTCACCGCCAGCCAAGGACGCAGCGAGCTAAGGGAGCTCGCGCGCCTGGAAAAATCGCAGACCCCGCCCTAGCAGGCCTGCCTTCCGGCGAGCAAGGCGGCAGGGTTATGGTGGGGTGTCGTCGCCCGGAATCGTCTCCGGCCCGGGAACGGGCTCGGGACTTTTCGGAGTCGGCCCGAGCGTCGGCCCCGCGGGCGTGACGGGAGCGCGCAGGCCTCCCAGTTTACGATCGGCTATCTCTTGCAAGCTCGAGGCGTCTTCGTCTTTTCGTTCGTCCGTCACGGATTTTCGCTCCAAAGTCGACTCTGTTTGACGATTCCAATACCCCGAAAAAGCCGCGAGGAATCAGGTCTTCTCGACTAGCCTGCTAGCTAGGTCTTCGCGCCTGCGCGGTCGATTGTGGTTCATCGGCAGACAGCCATGGTTTTACAAGAGCCCCGCGAGGACCACGGGGCCTCCTTTTCCGAGCGCTATGCATCATCGCCGCCGATCGTTTTCCGGCAGCCCGAAGGCGCAGAAGCTGCTACCGCCGCACGACCCGTACAAGACGCCGTCCAGCACGATTGGGGTCGTATAGCCGCCGCCGACGATTCCGCGCGACCAGAGGACGTTTCCATTCTTGGCATCGAGGGCGCATAACTCGCCGTCGTCGTGATAGCAGCCTGCATAGACGACGCCATTGGCCACGGATACATCAACGCCGGCGTAGCAGAACGTCGAAGGCGCGCTCGCGCTCTCGGCTCGAGAGCGCGAGATCGCGACGTTGGCATCGCGCGGCCGCTCGAATCTCGAGATCGCGCGCGAACTATCGATTACGCACAAGACGGTCGAGAAACACCTCGGTTCGGCTTACCAAAAGCTCGGCATCTCGTCGCGCGCGCAGCTTGGCGCTTACATTACACCCGAAGCCGGCATCTTGCGACGAGCCTGAGATCCATATACTCCTTGACTTCTAGTGCGGTGCGGGCGATCCGTCGGACCACGTGAGCACCGGTACCATAACCACCGTCGATAGATACGGACCGCGATCAGCGGACATCGTCGGTGAATTATCGACGTTGGCGCCCCAGCTAGCGACTTGATCTCGTGGGACGAAAAACATCACGTGGGGATACCATGGTCCGTGGGCATGGTTGAGAAAGCCCTTCTTCGAGAGCATAAAGCCAAATGCACCAGCCTGCGGTGGCTTAAAGCTGCGGTCGGCGAAAGCAGCTTTCGTTCTTTCCGCCATTTGCTGCCTAGTGAGCCCGGCCAGCGCCCATTGCGCCTCTTGAAGCAGTTGCGGTATCTCGGTGCGCGCCGCAGGAGGATTGTAACAATCGGGCCCGCGCTCTTTCGGATTCCAAAACTCGCGATCGTTAAATGGCGAAGTCCAAGAACGCTCGACGATGCACACGAAACCGTTGGTTCCTTTCACCGCCGTCTCGAAGCCGTGAGACGTAAGCACGAGCACCTCTGCTTTTGCTGCGATCGATGGCGGAGCGGCGCTCCGCGCCAAGGCAACTTCAGCCTGACGATCGGGCATAAGGTATGGAGCGATTGGACCCCTCGTGGGCAATCCTTCGCTGGTGGCGGCTCGCGCCACAAATGGCAGCGCGATAGCGGCGAGGAGCACCACGAGCGCTCGACGCAATCCCAAAAGAACGTTCATCGGTACTTCCGTTTTCAGCAGCCTACGCGTTAAACCGGGATTCTCCATGTGGCGCCTCTTTTCGAGCCGCCGCCGGATGATTCCGGCGGCTTTGGCGCGCTTGGCGAGCCGAACGGTCGGCCGGCCTGAAATGACGCAGGCGACGGGCCGCCGGGCAGCAAGAACTTTTAGCTAACTGCGGCTTCAACCCCTGACCAAGTCCACGCCTGCCAGACGATGACCGAGGTGCATACAGTTTCGATCGTCGCGAAGAACAAGTACTCAGGAAGAGCGGGCGTCCGGGCACCGACAAGAGGCGGAACGAACGTCAGGGAACCATTTACAAGGGTCAAAAATGCACCCGCGATGATATTCGCCAGCCGGTTCGCTCTAAACGGAAGTAGTCGACACACCACAATCATGGCGATGGGGATTTCCATCAAGACCGCTGAACCGATTAGAGCCCATGGCGGGAGATGTGGGGCGTCGGCTAGCTTTGGCGAGCCAACGATATCAAACAGGGCAACAACGTCCGCATACAGGTAGTTCAATAACGCGAAGATCCAAAATAGAGACAACCGCTCCTTTGTGTCATGCATGTCAACCTCCTATTAACTCATATCATTTGTGCCTCTGCATAGGCGGTTGAGTCTGTCCACTTGCGACCGTCGTCCATGAGATTCGCAAGCGGTTCTGCGCCGAACGCCGCCGAGAGCGCACCGATGAGAGCATCGTATTCGCGCGCCTCGGTAAACTCGCGGGTCGTGTGTAGTGCGTCGAGCCGCGCGTCCACGTAGCCCAGCAGGCGGGCCGCGCGCGCCCGATCGTCCGACGCCTCACCAGGCGCGCCGTTCGAGCGCAGCGCAGCCGTGGCGGCGAGGTGCTGCAGGATTACCGTCGCCACAAGCTCGGCGCGAAGGTCACGGCTTAGTCCGAGGGCTTCGTGCGCGCACGATTGCGCTTCATCGAATCGCCCGATGCTCACAAGGTAAGCCGCCATGTTGCACAGATGGATCGCGCATCCCAGCGGAGTGTGTGTCTCACGAGAGCCGGCCAGCGCTTCCGCGGCACAGCGGACGGCGGCCTCGGCGTCGCCGCTGCGATATTCCGCCTCAGCGAGGTTGCCCAAGACCACCAGTACCACGCTGACGAACTGTCTGGTCTTGGCAATCGCGAGCGCTTCAGCGTAACACGCCTTGGCACCGTCCGTGTCGTGCACGTACGCTCTGGCAATGGCGATGCAGATCAACACCCAGCAGACCATTTTGTCATACCCGACTTGCCGATACGCCGAAAGGGACGCCTGCAAGCGTCGCTCGCCTTCGGCCACCTCTTCGAGAAGAACGAGCGCGTTGCCGGTTCGCCAGCCCACCTCGGCAAGATCGCTCACATCGGCCGAATCGTCGAGATAAGGGCGCGCGCGTTCTGCCGCATCGTAACTCGCCTTGTATTGGCCGAGCCATGCGTGGCTGTGGGCTTCGAAAAGGTGCAGTCGGGCGATTACAACGCTGGGTGTGGTCGCGTCGACCCGCTGCAAAGCCAGCGGCGTCCAGCGTCGACCCTCTGCCTGCGCGAACGCAATCCAGACCCAGCGCATCGTTGCCGTCAAGTCGAGGCCTAGGCCCAGGTCTCCGTACTCCGCAAGGCTCCAGCGCAACGCCGCACCCCAGTTTTCCATCTCGGGCAGCACGCGCGCTGCCCACTCACGGTCCCCAGCGGTGCCGTACGTCGCTTCGGTTTCCTTCGCTAGCGCAAGAAACGCTCTGGCATGCGCCCTGGCGGCGGCTCCGTCATCGCCGCGTTGGCGGAGCCGTTCGCGCGCATAGTGTTGCACAGATTCTAAGAGCCGATACCGCGTGCGGCCACCTTCGGGCTCGGGCTGCACGAGTGACTTGTCGACCAGCGAAGAAAGTAAGTCCATCGTCTGGGAGTCGTCACCGCCAAGCAAGCCGTAGACTGCGGCCGCCGTCTCGAGCGTAAACCCGCCCGCGAATACTCCGAGCATGCGGAAAAGCGACTGCTCGTCCGGAGAAAGCAGATCGTAGCTCCAGTCGATGAGAGCCCGGATCGTCCGTTGCCGAGGCGGCGCAGTTGGGTCTCCGATCGTCAAGAGCCGAAACCGGTCGTCGAGCCTGCGCGTCAACTCCTCGGGCGAAAACATGTTGATGCGAGCTGCCACGAGTTCCAGTGCCAACGGCATCCCGTCGAGCCTGCGGCAAATCTGCGCAACGCTTGCTGCATTCTCGTCATTGACGGCGAACTGGCCGTTCACTGCGGCCGCGCGCTCCATGAAGAGCGCGGGTGCGTCGAAGCTCAGCAGGTGTTGCGCGCTCACGACCTCGCGCTCCGAAGGGAAGGGGAGGGGCCCGAGGACATAGCGACGTTCGCCTGCGATGTTTAGCGCCTCGCGGCTAGTTGCGAGGAAGCGTAACCCGGGGCAGCGCAGCAAAAGCGCTATTACGACGTGCCGCACCTCGTCGATCACATGCTCGCAGTTGTCGAGCACGATCAGAAGTTGCCTGCGTTCGAGGAACGTAAGCAGTTCGTCGAGGATCTTCCGATTCGGCGACTCCTGGACGCCGAGCGGTGCGGCGATGGCGCCTGCCACGCGCGAGCCGTCGCTCAAGGAACCTAACTCTGCCAACCACACGCCACCGCTCACCGCATCCTTGAGCGCGGCTCCAACCCTCAAGGCCGTTCTCGTCTTGCCGATTCCGCCGGGGCCTGTCACCGTGACGAGACGATGTCCGCGCGCCAGCGCATCGATTTGCGCAACTTCCGCCTCGCGGCCTACGAAGGTCGTCAGCCAAAGCGGAAGGTTCGAGGACGGCGCCGACGGCCAGGGGCCTGCGGTGACCGATCCGCGTTTGACCAAGCGCGACCCGACTGGGTTGGCGGCTGCTTCAAAGGCTCGCCGTTGTTCGCCGCTCAGTGCCAGCGCGTCGGCCAGCAGCAATACGGTTTCGCGTTGCGGGGTGCGTCGGTCGCCGCGTTCGAGTGCACCGATACCGCGCGCGCTCATCCGGGCGCGCTCCGCGAGCGCTTCTTGCGAGAGGCCACCTTCGAGACGGTGACGGCGCAGGAGTTCGCCGAAAGTTGATCCGCCGGCGGGGCTCTCGTGCTCCATCGATTCGCTTTTCGTGCAGTCCTAGACGGGCTCCCGCGCCGCGTCGCCCTCTGCGGTGAGCGGCACAACGCACGGTCGTGCCGGGGTTCGTCGAATGCGCGCCTATAGTTACCTCCACGTGCCTTCTAGCGCGCCGGAATGACCTCTCTTATGATCGAGTGACCGAGCTCGTCACGAATCCGAGGAGACGATGTATCCGCTCCGACACGCATGGATTTGCCTACTAACGTGCATGTTCGGCTGCGGCCTTCAGGCCGTGGTCACACCAAAGGCTGCCGGCGCCGCCGCCCAAACGGGACCGCCGTACGCGGCCGAGCGCGACGGCCGACACGACTTCGACTTTCACTTCGGCACGTGGAAGACCCACATTTCGAAGTTGAGACATTCAACTACGGGGAGCCCGACGTGGGTCACGCTCGACGGCACGGTCGTGGTTCGGAAAATTTGGGACGGGCGTGCGAACTTGGAGGAGGTCGAAGCCGACGGCGCGGCGGGCCATTTCGAAGATCTGGCACTTTTTCTTTACAACCCGCAGGCCCATCAGTGGAGCATCACGTTTGCCGGCAGTAACGATGGAACGCTGGGTTTTCCGTCGTCGATCGGCGAGTTTAAGAATGGCCGCGGCGAGTTCTTCGATCAGGAGATTCGAAACGGCAAATCGATCCTGGTTCGAATGATCTGGTCGAAGATCACGCCGAATTCGCACCACTACGAACAGGCATTCTCGAGCGACGGCGGCAGAACGTGGGAAACAAATTTTGCCGCATCGCTGACCCGGGAAGCTCCGGCCGTTGCCAAAGCGGCCGCTGGTCGACTGGCAGGCCACGGCGCCGGCACGGACCCGGACGGACAAGACGCTTTCGACTTCGGGTTAGGCACGTGGAAAGAGCACACGGTCCGTCTGCTACATCCCTTGACGGGTTCCAAGACCTGGATGCAAATGGACGGTGTTTCCGTCGACAAGCCGATCTGGAATGGCCGCGCCAACATCGTGGAACTCGAGTCTGACGGGCCGACCGGTCACCTGGAGCTCTTGTCGCTGCGCCTCTACAATCCGCGGTCGCGTGAGTGGAACCTGTATTTTGCCACGAGCCAAGTCGGCATCGTTAGCGGAGCGATGACCGGCGCATTCAACGATGGGCGAGGTGAGTTTTTCAGCGAGGAATCGGTCAAAGGCAGAGGCGTCTTGGTTCGATTTACCGTCACGAAGGTCGCTGCGAATTCCGAGCGCTCAGAGCAAGCGTTCTCGGCTGATGGGGGTAAGACGTGGGAAGTAAACTGGATCAACACCTACACGCGAATTCAGGGCCCGTCGCCGCCGAAGCGCTCGATATGAGCCTCGCCCCAGCGGCGAACGGTTTGGAGCAGCGGCAGTATCGTCCGCCCGTACTCGGTCAGCGAGTAGATGACGGGAGCCGGTACCTTGCCGGTTTCGTGGCGATGCACGATCTCGTCGGCGATCAACTCGCTTAACTGTTCGGTGAGAACCTTCTGTGAGACGTCGGGCATGAAATTGCGAAGCGCCGAAAAGTGGCGAGGCGAGTCCACCAGACAGTTCACGATGACAAGCTTCCATTTTCCGCCGACTGCAGCGAGCGCGGCGGTAAGAGGACAATTGCTTATCGGATTGGCTCGACGGGTGTGAATCATGGCTGCGCGCAGGTACCCTCTTCGATTGGTACGATCCGCGATGACCGCGATGACCGCGAGCCCGGAGAGAGGCCGGGAAGCGAAGTGGTTCTAACGCGCTGCGATGGTTCTCCTCCAAGGGGTTGCGAGGTTGCGTCAGTCAGATCAGCGCGACCGTCGCCGCGCTGCGAGCGCCGGAGGAACTGCGAGGCAAATCGACCGTGCCACGTCGCCGGCAAGGAGCGCGAGTCCATCGAGAACGTTCCCCGCGTTCGAAGGGTCCGGCGCCAACGCGCCTTCCCGAATCGCCAAAGGGGATTCCTGGCTCGCCAACGCTTTGAGGTCGAAGCTTAGCTCTACGGCAGCCTGCTCGTGCGTTCGCTCGGAATAGAACCGAACGTTGTTACGCCCGTGAACCTTCGCGTGATACATCGCCTTGTCGGCCACCCGAATGAGGCTTTCGGGGTCGTCGCCGTCGTGCGGAAAGAGACTGATCCCGATGCTCGCCGTCATGGAGACCTCTTCATTGTCGATAAGGAAGGGTTGGGCCAGCGCCGCTAGGATCGAGTGAGCGACGTGACCGGCCGTTTCAGCATGCGGAAGCTCCGTAAGCGCGATGAGAAACTCGTCGCCGCCGTGGCGTGCAATGGTGTCGGACGAGCGTAAACGGGACTTCAGCCGCTCCGCCACGGCGGCCAGCAAGCGATCGCCGGCGGCGTGGCCGAGGGTGTCATTCACGTGTTTGAAGTGGTCGAGATCCAAAAACAGGAGCGCAGCCACGCCGTGGGTTCGAGACGCATCGATCATCGCCCGATTGAGGCGGTCGACGAGGGCCGGGCGGTTGAGAAGATTCGTCAGGGGATCGTTCTGCGCGAGAAATTCGAGCCGTTTCCGCTCGGTGATGTCGCGCGTCGTACCCAGCATGCGGAAGGGATCGTCGCTAGCATCGCGTTCGACCCTGGCTTCTGCGCAGAGCCAACGCACCGCGCCATCCGAGAGCAAGACGCGGTAATCGAGAACGAACGGCTTGCCGGTCCAGCGTGATGCGCGAACGATCTGATCGACTCTCAGCGTATCTTCCGGGTGGACGAAATGAATGAAGCGGGCGTACGATATTTCGACGGCATCCGACGGCGCGCCGTGGAGGCGGCAAACTTCCCTCGACCACGACATGGCGTCGCTCTCAAAGTTCCATTCCCAGCCGCCGATGTGCGCTACCCGTTGCGCTTCCCGCAAGCTCGTCTCGCTAGCCAAAACGGCATCCGCGGCACGCTGCCGCTCGCGCTCGATCTCCTGCGTCATCTTGTTGAACGATGCGGCGAGCCGGCCGATCTCGTCGTTACGGTTCTCGTCGAGGGTCACGCTGTAGTCCCCCTGGGACACACGCTCCGAGGCATGCAGCATGGCTTTGAGCCGCACAGAGATGCGGCGCGTGATCGCGGCCGTAAGAAGCAGTCCCGTCAATTCCACTAGCAGCGCAGCGCCAACGAGTATTTTGATTACGAGACCGGTGAGCCAACGTGAGCCCTCGCCCAAGGTGGCGGAAAAGTGATCCTCGATGACCGTCATTTGCGCGTTGACATCGGCAATCTGCAGTAAGGTCTGAGCAACGACCGCGTCCGACTTGCGCGACCGCACCTGGGCGTAAAGTTGCGAGCCAAGCGCCTCGAATCGAGTCATCAGCGCGTCGCCTGCCGTCCAGTCGGCAATGGCTTGCGCGATGTAGCTGATCTTGCCGAAGCGTTGAAACAGCGAGATCATCCCAGGGATGTCCGCGAGGTCGTTGCCCCCATGCAAGAATCCCTCGGATGCGCGGCTCGGGTCAGGCTTTGCCTTCGCAAGCTCCAGGCGGGCTTGCTGATCGCCGAAGCCAACCCGGAGACGCTCCCGATAGGCCTGATACTCTTTGGGAGCGCGCGTGCGCCCATAGGCTTCTAAGTGATAAGCCGCGTCCTTTTCGGCTTTCGACCAAAGCCCTTCGCCGGCGACGTAGGCGCGCACCGCAGAGAGGGTGTTAATGGTAAACAAGAGCGCACACAACTCGGCACTGATCAGCAAAAGCATGATGCCCAGCACGAGATACAGCCGGCGCGCGATCGTCATCGAACCTCCGTTAGGGGCCGCTTACTAGCGAGGCAGGCAGACTTCTACGACGGGTAATCGGCTGGTGAGCTAGATCACCTTAGGCGGAACTCCCGTTTGCCGCTATGGCACGACGCGCAGGCGAACGTACTCGGGCCGACTTCTCCGTTCTCAAGACGGGCGACGGCCCCACTATGGCCTTCAGCTCCGCAGGAGCTGCGACTTTTGTAGGAGGAAATAGGCGCTTGCCAGGAGATTTCGGCGCGTAGGCGTGCAATGGAAGGAAACCGGGCTTTTTCGCGCGGGATCGCTCGCCTAGGAGTCAACATGCGCTACCGTTTTCCGATCGCCGCAGCCGGCGTATTGTGTCTGCTGCTCCCGGCATGCGCCGGGCAGAGCACTGGATCGAGCACGCAGCAATCTCCGCAGCAGCCTGCCGCGGGCAGTGGAAAGCCAAACTACGGCGGACAGTTGCGCATCGGCGCGGTCGCTGCGGCCGACACGGTTTTTCCGATCTTCGCGCACACCCAGGGATCCGGAAACGACTTGGGTTTCATGTACGATGGTCTCGTCAACATCGATCCGGATTTCAACGTCGTACCTTGGCTCGCAAGAAGCTGGAGCGTGTCTAAAGACGGGCTGACGTACACGTTCCATCTGCGTCGGGACGCGAAATGGAGCGATGGGCAGCCGATCACGGCCGACGATCAGGTCTTCGAATATCAACTGACCACGAATCCCGCGGCCAGCGCTCCGTATAAAGCCGACTACGACGGCGTCGATAGCGTTCGCGCTACGGATAAATACACCGTCGTGTATCACCTCAAATCCCCCAACGCGACGTTCTTAGCGAGCATTCCATCTGCTTTGCCGCACGTTCCGCTACCGCGGCACATCTATGGAAAAATCCCGCCCGGGCAGCTGCGGAACATGGACTTCAGCCAGCACCTCGTCGTATCTGGGCCGTACACGCTCAAGGAATGGAAGCACGACGACCATCTGCTGCTCGAAAGCAATCGCGGCTGGTGGCATGGACGGCCCTATATCGACGAAGTTTACATCAAGGAATATGAAAGCAATCCGGCCGCGCTCATCGCGTTGCAGCACGGAGATGTCGACACGTCCTACTTCCTTAGCACTCCGATGTGGCTTGCGCTCAAGGACGATGCGCGCTACAACACGATCCATAATCCGGCCGACCAAGTCAATCAGCTTGCCGTCAACATGAAAAATCCGATCTTGGCGGACCTTGCGGTGCGCAAGGCCATCATGTACGCGTGGGACCGTAAAACGGAAGCCGAGAAGCTCTTTCACGGCGAGGACGTGCCGGCGGTCTCGCCCATACCCTGGGCGATCAAGTGGGCCTTCGATCCAAGCACGGAAAACGCGTATCCCTTCGATCCGGGCAAAGCCGAGCAGATCCTCGATGCTGACGGTTGGAAAATGGGATCCGACGGCTACCGCCATAAGAACGGCCAGCTGCTGCACTTCGTAAACGGAGAGATTGCGGGCAGCGAGATTTCGATCAAGAGCTTCGAGCTGTTCCAGGCGAACCTCAAGAGCGTGGGCATTAAGACCGATTCCACGTCGCTTGAGTTCAACGTCTTCTACCAGAAGGAACAGCAGGGTCAGTTCGATCTCAACGAAGGCGGTTTCGGCGGCGGTGCCGACCCCGATCCGTTCATCTCACTGAGCTCGAAGGCGATTCCGCCGAACGGTCTCAACTACGGCCACTACGTGGACCCGGCGATGGACGCCCTCATCGACGCCGGCCGGCGCGAGCCGAACCAAGCAAAACGCGCCGCGATCTATAAGAAGCTGCAGCAACGCTTCGTCGATCGCCTGCCGAACTTGGTCGACAATATGCCGTACTACCGCAACGTGATGAACAAGCGCATTCTAGGCTTTAAATCGGCCCAGGCGGGTTCGCAGTTTACCTCGACGATGTTCTACGAACCGGAGTGGTACATCGCGCCGTAGAAGTCCGGCGCAGACATGACGACCTTCATCGCTCGGCGGCTGCTCGGTTTCATTCCGTTGCTGCTCGGCATTTCGATCGTGACCTATGCGTTGATCAGCCTCGCTCCGGGCGGCGCCGCGGGCGTTCTTTCCGGCATGTCGCGGCAAAGCACGGAGGCCGATCGGAAAATCCTGCTCCATAACCTTGGCCTAGACCGTCCATGGTACGTGCAGTATTTCTTTTGGCTGAAGAACCTGGTCGTCAATCACAGCCTCGGAACCTCATATATCGACGGAAGGCCGGTCTTGACGAAGATCTTCGAGAAGGTCCCGGTCACGCTGGAAGTCATCGGCCTGGCGTTCGCGTGCATCCTGTTGATCGCGATCCCGATAGCGGTGTACGCCGCGGCTCACAAGAACTCACTCGTGGATCATCTCGCGACCTTGGTTGCATTCATCGGTTACGGCGCGCCGACGTTCTGGGTCGGCATCATGCTGTTGGAGCTCTTCTCGGTCCAGCTCCGCTGGCTCCCCGCCGGCGGCCTGGCCGACATTCAATCGACGCATTTCGATCTGGGTGAACGCGTCAGGCATCTCATCCTGCCGGTCGCCACACTGACCCTCGTCGGAATGGCCTCGTGGATGCGGTACCAGCGCTCCGCGATGATCGAAGTCCTGAGCGAAGATTACATCAGAACGGCGGCCGCCAAAGGGCTCTCGCGGCGCACCATCATCTTCAAGCACGCGCTGCGCAATGCGCTGCTGCCGGTCATCACGCTCGTCGGCTTGTTTCTGCCCGCCCTGCTGACGGGCGCTTACTTCGTCGAGACGATCTTTACGATCCCTGGCATGGGCTACCTCGCACTGAACGCCGTCTTCGAGCGCGATTATCCCGTGATCATGGGTACGACGATGTTGTCGGCTGTGTTCGTCGCGCTCGGGAACCTGCTGGCCGACGTCGCGTATGCCGTCGTGGACCCGCGCATTCGCTATGACTGAGGGCTGCGGCGCGTGGCGGTGACGGCCCTCCCGGGCGTCATTGACGAGGACCTTGGGCCGCACGTTTCGCTTGCGCAAGACGCTTGGCGGCGCTTTTCTCGCAACCCGCTGGCGCTGGTTGGACTCTCGGTCGTTATCATTCTGGTGCTCGGTGCGGTATTCGCGCCCCTCCTAGGCCGATACGATCCCAACGCGCTCGACATGAAGCTCATCGGCACGCCCACGCCGCCCTCCCTGGCGCATCCCTTCGGCACCGACGTTGACGGTCGCGACTATTTTTCACGCGCGCTCTTCGGGGCGCGCATCTCGCTCGAAGTCGGCTTCGTCGCGATGCTCGTCTCGATCAGCGTCGGGACTATTTACGGCTCGCTCGCCGGTTTCTACGGCGGCGCGATCGACGCGGTGATGATGCGCTTCGTCGACGTCATGCTCAGCTTTCCATCGTTTTTCTTGATCCTGACCGTCGAAGCCTTGACCAACCAGTTCAGCATCCTGGTCATCATGCTCGTTATCGGCTTGCTTTCGTGGCCGGGGTTATCGCGCCTCGTGCGCGCGCAAGTCTTGAGCCTGCGCGAGCGCGACTTCATCGTTGCCGCGACCGCCAGTGGTGCGGGCGACGGACGCATCATGCTGCGCCACCTTTTCCCGAACGCGATCGCCCCCGTCATCGTGGCCGCCACGCTCGCCATCGGCGACAACATCCTGACCGAGTCCGGCTTGTCGTACCTCGGGCTCGGCGTGCAGATTCCGACGCCGAGCTGGGGCAACATGCTGCAGAAGGCACTCGATCCCGACACGCTGTCGGCGCCGTGGCTCATCGCGATCCCGGGCCTGCTGATCCTCACCACGGTGCTCGCGTTCAATTTCGTCGGCGAAGGCCTGCGCGACGCGCTCGATCCCCGCTCGAAGAAGTAGCCGGGACCCGCAGCGAGCCGCAGACGAGGGGCTGGCCGCTCGCCGGTTTCAGGAATTCTTAATAACCGTTCGCCAAAATGAGCCGGTCACTGGCCCCCTCGGCACGGCACGAAAGGTCTCATGAAACGCGCAGAACGCTCCGCCGCGGTCCTGTCCCTGCTGCTCCTTCCCGCGCTGCAGTCCCCCAGCGGCGCCGCCGCAAATACTGCGGGCGCCTTCGTCCGCTCTCTGGGCACGGCATCGCGCACGCTTCCATCCGATGCGAAAGCCCACGGCTCGCTCGGCCCCGTCCTGACCGTCGGCAAAGGCGGAACCATTTTCGGCTTCGATATCGATCAGCACGGCTCCGACGGGCTTTTGGCCTTTGAGAACTCCTCGGACAATCGAGCGGAAGTAGATACGTTCGACCAAACGACCGCAAAAATTACGAAGCGCGTCGCTACCTTGAAAAACTCGCAGAATGACTTCGTCATGGAGGGCATTTTCTCGGACGACGTGGGACTGGTCGACGAGGAAATCGTCGGAAGCAGCGGCTTCGTCACGGCTGAGGACTACAACGTCCTCAACCCGGTTACCGGCGGGGCTTTCACCGGCACGTGGACGCCCCCGATAGCGCTCGAACGCGTGGAGGGCTACGCGGAAAACCAAACCACGTCAACCTCAATTCTCTTCGCGATCGAACTCACCAACAACGACGTCCCGGATCTCCTGGTTTCCGACATCGCAGCCGGCACGTTTGCCCCGGTGATCCATCTGAATGCGAACGACTTCGCCCTTGGCGCTCAACCGCAAGTCGCACAAGACGCGGTGCTCGACGACGCGGTGCTGGCAACTTCGCCGGACTTCGGCGAGGTTGGCGGCACCACTCCGCCCCTCATCGAGCTTATCAACCTGAGCAGCGGTAAAATCACCAAGTTCAATGGTTTCAACAACGGTCCGGTCGGCGCCGGCTTCGTCAACGGCCTCGCGGTCGACTCGAACACGCACATCGCTTGCACGACGACGGAGCTCAACGCCAGCGTCGAGTTCTACGATCTTAAGAAACGCGCCGGGATCACCGTGTCGCTCCCCAACACGAACACGAACGACCAGATTGCGGCCGGCTGGTCCGTCGCGGTCGATCAGGTCAACAAACTCTTCCTCGTCACGCAACCCTTCGACAGCGTAACCGGGACCGGTAGCGCCATCTACGCGTACGACGAGAAGGGGAAGCTCGTCGAATCGATCCACGGCTTCACGTTCTCGTTCCCAGGCCTGGCCCTTAATCCATCAGCCCGGATCGGCTATGTAAGCATCGAAAGCGATAATTCAAGCGGGCCGAAGCTCAACCAACTCCAAGAGTTCAGCTACTAAAGAGCTCAGGGCGCCTTGGATATTCGCCGAAACAGCGCCATCACGGGGCCTTCCACGGCGCGGAAGCCTGAAATCAGCGGTGCCTGCCACGTCGAGGGCCGCGTGTATCCTTCATCGAGATCCCATAGCTTGATGTAGCTCGCGTAGCGATTTGGAAAGCTCGCGGACCACCTGCGCACCGACGTCTCGTCGAATCCACGCGCGCGCAACGCGGCAAGCACGGCGGCATCGTCGGGATTCGCGGCGACGAGTTTCACGAAGCTGTCGGTGTCGATGCCGAGCCGTTTGAGCAGGGCTTTGTCGACCGGAGAGTGGCCCATCAAATACGCGCCGAGCGTGCCGCGCTCTTGCATGCGCGCTTTCTCAATCATGCGCGGCAGCCAGCGAATTCCATCGATCTCGACGTCCCAATGGGGTGGTATGCCGGATCGGGGCTGGGCGGCGGATGCACTCACGCCGGTCTCAAGTTGCGGCAGCCTGCCGAGCGGAAGTCAGCCCGCACTCGTTTGCCAAAGCTTCGGGCACAGAAGCGTATCCGTTTTTTCGGTTGAAAGGCCGTCGATCATCTCCTCGGTTACGTCGAACCTCACGGTTGAGGGCCAGCCGCCCCAGGGTTGCGGAAACGGTACTTTCAACCGTACGTAATGGAAGAGCCCGGTCGGGGTTGCCAGCCTGAACGCGAGGACGACCGACCCGGGTTCGGGATCCGTCACGGAGTCGAAATAAAGCCAGACGTAGTACCCGTCGAGGTCGTTCTCGACCACGATGTGCGAAGAAACCGGGGTGCCGACGGGTTTGTTGCAGGCGACGCTCTTGTCCAACAACACGAAGGTCGGCTTGACGGACTGGAACGAGAGCGGCGCTGCGCCTTCCAGCAGCAAGACCGGCTCTACCGGCGGTACGCCCGCCACCAGCGTCTCCTTGACGGTCCGGTTGTGATCGGTAAGCAATTCGAGGAAGTCGCGGCTGGAGCAACCATACTTCGGGGCGTCGATCTCGAGGGCGTACAAGCCAGGCTCGATATCGAATTCGATCACCGTCTGCGGGTCACTCTCGCGTTTGAACGTATAGGTCTGCTCGAATTTGACGGCGCCGGTGTGCCGCATCGGGTAGACCATGCGTACGTGCATCGCGACCGTGGTGTCGGGCGGCTGCTGCAGGATGGCGCTGCACAATGCGACGTGCAAGAAAACGTGTGAAAGCATTCCGGGCGAAATTCTCCCTTGGCCCCGAACGCACATTCCCCCGCGGCGGGCGCTCCCCGCAGGGGCGCGGGCGACGCGAAAGAGAACCACAACGTGGGACCAGCCCCCCAGGCGGTCGACGGAGGACCCGATGCCCGAACTTCGGACGGCTTTTTCGATTGGCCTTATGGCCGTTTGCGTTGCTCTATGCGGTTGCGGAGGGGGAGCGTCCCTCGCCGCCGGCTTTGCCCCGCGCGGCGCCACCACTGCCCAGCGTCAGCGGCAGCCGGCTACTTGGATGACCCACAGCAGCTCGAGCGGGTTGATTCAGCACGTCGTCTTCATCATTCAGGAAAACCGCAGTTTCAACGACTTGTTCGTGGGTTATCCGGGTGCCGAGACGCAGAACTACGGGCTCGACCAGAGCGGAAATCAGATCCCGCTGACATCCGAACCGTTCGAGATCGACTGGAACATCGATCACAACATTACGACGTTCGAGTCGGCCTTCGACCACGGCAAGATGGACGGTTGGAACAACGAAGCCGCGTGCTGCGGTCAGCCGCAGAACTTCGCCTACGCTTACGTTCCGCTCGCTGAAACGGCGCCGTACTGGGATATGGCCGACCAGTATGTACTTGCCGACAAGATGTTCCAGTCTAACGTCGACGGCAGCTTCGTCGCGCACCAGTACGCGATCGCCGCTTACGCCGCGCAGTCTGTCAACAATCCAACTGAAGCCTGGGGCTGCCCCGGCGGCTCCAACACACAGGAGCAGTATCTGCTTGCGCCCGAGCGCAAAATCGCGCCGGACACCGTCGAACCCTGTTTCAACTACCAGACGCTTGGCGACGAGCTCGACACGGCGGGGCTGTCCTGGCGCTTTTACACCGCCTCGATCACTGGAGACGGAAACCTGTGGACGGCCTATCAGGCGGTCGATCACATCTACAATGGTCCGGATTGGGCGAAAGACGTCATCACCCCGCAATCCCAGTTTCTGACCGACGTTTCCAAGAAAGGGAAATTGGCCGCGGTGACCTGGGTCACGCCGACTTGGCCGAACTCCGACCACTCCGGATCGCTTTCCAATACCGGGCCTTCGTGGGTTTCATCGCTCGTGAACACCGTAGGCGAGAGCCCATTTTGGAACTCGACGGTCATCTTCGTAATCTGGGACGACTGGGGCGGCTGGTACGACCCGGTAAAGCCGAAGCGCGTCGATTACGATGGCCTTGGTTTCCGCATTCCGATGCTCATCATCTCGCCGTATGCCAAACACGGGCACGTCACGCACGTGCATTACGAAACGGCAAGCATCCCGCGCTACATCGAGGACAACTTCGGCTTACCTCAGCTTGCGACCGCGGATGCACGAGCGGCCGACCCGGTGACGGACAACTTAGACTTCTCGAAGCCGCCGCGTCCGTTCCACAAGATCAAGGCTCCGAAAGGGAGCGACTTTTTCCTTACGCAGCCGCAGAGTCACCGCGCCCCTGACGATCAGTAGCGCGATGAGCAGTCTGGCCGCCCTGGAGTGCGTCCCGTGCAAAGGCGGCGTGCCGCCTTTGGATCCCGCCGCATGTGCGGCTCTGATCGAGCGCCTCGGCGGGGGCTGGGAGCTGGCCCTAGACGCCCGCCGGCTCCTGAAGACGTACGCTTTTCGTGACTTTGCCGAAGGTCTTGGCTTCGTAAATCTCGTCGGGGCGCTTGCGGAGTCGGTAAATCACCATCCCGATCTCTACCTAGCGTGGGGCCGCGTGCGCGTCGAGATCTGGACGCACAAAATCGACGGCCTCACCGAGAGCGACTTCGTATTTGCCGCGAAGTGCGACGCACTGCTAACGTAGAGGCCGGCCGAAGAGGCCGGCGCTGGAGGACCGGTATGCTACGTCCGCTGTTCCGATGTGCCGCCATGGGTCTGGCCGCATGCATCGGGTTTGCGATCCCTTCGGGCGCCGCCGCGGTGCGCCTTGTTCCGCCGCTCACCTTCCGAGAGGCGCCGGCGTTGAGGCCGGAATGCTGCGGCTCCAGCGTTCTCTACCGCTTTCGCTGGACGAAGCACGGCTTGCGGCCGTTAGCGGGCCTGACCACCGATCCGAGCGGCAACGGCGTTTTCTACGGAACCACCTCGTCGGGGGGCCGCTACGGCCGAGGTACCATATTCAAACTGACGCCGTCAGGAACGGGGTACGAGGAAAGCACGCTCTTTTCGTTTGACCGGAATTTCAATGGTTCTCCCGGAGCCGGCTCGCTGCTTGTCGACTCGACCGGCGCTGTGTACGGTACGACCCATGCCCAGCCAACGTCACACGCCCACGGCTGCGAGTATTGCGGCATCGTGTTCAAGCTGACCCCGACGGGCTCAACCTACGTGGAAACCGTTCTTCACCGTTTCAGCGGGGGTTCCGACGGCGCCGAGCTTCTTGGATCCCAAGGCTTGTACGAGGATGCCGGCGGAGCCCTGTACGGAACGACTTCAAGTGGAGGAAACTCTTCGTGCGGGCGGACAGGCTGCGGAATCGTCTTCAAGCTGACGCCTACCGGTTCGGGAACGTACACGGAGAGCGTTCTCTACCGTTTCAAGGGCGGCGCCGGCGGATGGTCTCCGCAGTCGGCGCTCATTGCCGATTCGAGCGGCGCTTTCTACGGGACGGCGGCCAGCGGCGGCAACCCCAACTGCACGGAGTTCGCCAGCGGATGCGGAATCGTTTACGAGTTGACGCCCAATGAGCCGAAGCCGTACAAAGAGAGCGTCATTCATTTTTTCGATGGCAATGACGGTGAAACCCCGACCTCGGGACTGACCGCTGATTCCCAGGGTGACTTTTACGGCATCGCCAACACCTACACCCGTTACGGCGAGGTGTACGAACTCATGCCGTCCTCGTCTGCCTCTGGCGGTTATGCAATCCGTGTCCTGTTCGACTTCGACGGGACCGATGGTTCCTCACCGAACAGCGTTACCTTGTGCTCAAGCGCCGGTGCGCTTTGCGGGGCGACCGCCGACGGCGGCGAGAACGGCGTCGGACTCGCATTCAAGTTGAACCCGCCGCACATTCCCGCTCGGGCATACGTTGAGTCCATTCTTCACCAGTTCGACACCGATGACGGCGAGATGCCGTCGGGCGTCGTCATCGATTCCGGTGGGGCGCTCTACGGCACCACGCAGGAGGGCGGCGGCAAAAGTCAGACTGGCCTTGATTCGTACGGAGTCGTCTTCAAGATAAACGTACCGTCGGAATCGTAGGGCACCGCCGGGCCGGCGATTTCAGGGCGCGAACTCAAATACTTCGCCGCAACTGCAGGAGTTGGTGCCGCCACTTGAAGTCGTGCCGTAGAAGCTGCGCCCCTTCACAAAAAGTCCGGCAAGAGGTTGCTCGCCATCGCTCCCCACAAAGCTGTGGAGCACCGTGTAGTGCTTGCCTGAGGCCGACATCTTGAAGATGGTTCCGCAACCGAGGCTGCCGCAAGCGCTCGGACCGCTTCCTCCGAATTCGGTCGTGCCGTACAGATCGTTGCCCTTGGCGATCAAGGTCGCATACGGGTACTCTCCATCGGGCGAACCCGCGAACGAGCGCAGGATGATCTGCTTGTACTGTGAGCCGTTCGGCTTCAACTCGAACACGGTCCCGCAGCCCGGCGGCTGCCCGTTCGTCCCGCAGCCGAGGCCGCCGCCGAACACAGTCGTACCGTAAAGGTTCCCGGTCGCGTCGAGGATCAGGCCCGCGGCGGGGTCTGCGCCGTCACCGCCGCTGAAGTACATAAGCACCGTCTCGGTGCCGCCGCTTCCGGAGGGCACGAACTTGAAGACGGTGCCGCAATGGTAATAGAGGTGGTTCCCGTGGGAGCAGTCGCCGTTCCCGCCATAATATGTCGTGCCATACACAGCGCCCGACGAGTCTGCGACGAGAGGAGATTGCGGATACGCCCCGTCGGGCGCGTTCTGAAAATCGTAGACGTCGCTTTCGCGTAAGCCCGACGCGGTGGGCGTCAGTGAAACGATGGCGCCGTACCCATAGGCCCCGCCGTCGACTGTCGTCGTGTAGAACGTCTTGCCGACTTTGAGAAATCCCGCGGCCGGATAGTCACCATCCGTGGAATCGAAGGAGAAGAGCGCTGTCTCCTGATAGGCGCTGCTCCGTGGGCTCAACTCCACGACGGTGCCGTCTTGGTCGGAACCTCCGCCGCTCGCCGTGACGAGGAGATTGCCGTGCATGTCCTCCTGGGGCGCTGCGTACGGCGCGGCTCCGTCGGAACCAGTAAAGCTATGAACGATCGTCTCGCGGTACGAACTGCCGGACGGTGTCAACTCGAACACGCTTCCATCATTGGCCGAGCCGCCGCCGACCGTCGTTCCGAAAACGTTGCCGGCCCTGTCAACGATCGCTCCTGCACTTGGATTGGAACCATCCGGGCTACCTTGGAAAGAGTAGAGTACCGTCAACGTTTTCGGCGCCGGCGGTACGTTGGAGCGAACCGCACGCACGATCGCGTGCGCAGAGAGAACCGACCCGGAAACACCGACCGCGAGCAAGAATCCAAGGGCGGCCGTCGCCACGATCGCGGACACATTGCCGCTTATCCAGCCGGAGCTACTGCCTCCCGCTGCGCCAGAGAGCTTGCCGTTCATGTCGATGGGGCCTCCAACCGCGATGAAAAGGTCTAGGGGGCGACGCTCGGCGCGCCGCTCCCCAAATCACGTTCGCGCAAGGCGTGCGGTTAGAACGCCCCGACGCCGTTGGGGGTTCCCCACCCGGTCGGGCCGTCGTAGCCTGGTCCGGCCGTGCAGAGATAGGCGGGGCTGCACCTTCCGTCGTTTCCACTGGTGATGTCGTAGAGGTCCTTATGGTGTCGCTTCTCCCAGAAGGTCTTGCCGCCGTCTTGCCGGGTCGAATTACCGGCCAAACCGAAGACCCCCGCCAGAAATGGCGATGAGACGCTGGTTCCACCGACGACGAACCAGCCGTCCTCACCGTACGTATCGAGTTCCGCCACGCCCGTGTTCGGGTCGGCGATAGCCGACACGTCATTTGCGGTGCGGAACTTGCAGCCCGTGTCGGTCTGCCAGACCGGCTTCGCCACGGTCGAGCAACCGCCGCCGGTGCCGCTCCACGCCGTTTCCGTCCAGCCGCGGCCGCTTCCACCCTTCACAAGTGAGGTACCGCCGACTGCGACGACGCTCGCGAAGTCTGCTGGATCGCCGATCCCGTAGCCATCATCACCGGCGCTCGCGAGATATGTCACGTGCTTGTGGTCGTAGTCCGAGACGGGCGAGCCGGATCCGCTGTAGCTGTTGCTTACGATCGTCGCGCCGAGCGCTACCGCCTCGTTTTCGGCGGCACCGAGATCGCCTGTGCTATCGGAGTTCGCCTCTACCAGGATGATCGAGCACAGCGGGCAGCTCGCCGACACCATCTCGACGTCGAGCGCGATCTCGACGCCCCAACCCGTGTCCCCGGTAGGGTAGCTGCCCTGCTGTCCGGTCTGGTTGTATTTCGCGAAGTTCGCCTTCGGCAAACCCATGTACGACCGATACCCCGCGAGATCGTCCGCGACGCTCGGGTTGTCGTACGCGTCGACGATCGCGACGACCTGACCGCTCCCAGCGGTCGTGGAGGGCAGGTTGTAGGCCGACTCGAGATCCGCGGCATAAAACCCGCTAGGGCTCTCGCCGTCGCGCACGAGCACATCGCAGTGCGCGTGGCCTGGACGGAAATCGTTGCAGGCCCGGTGCACGTTCGGGGACAGTCTGAACGTCGGCTGGGCCGGAGCCGAACGCTCGGCCAACTGAGAGGTCGCGCCCTGGCCGCTCGCACCGGACACTGCCGGTGCGCTGCCGCTCGCATTACACGCCGTGATGGTCAACGCTGTCGCGACCGTCACGATGGATCGAAGAACACCATTCATTTGAGAACCTTCCTGTCGGCTTAGCCGAAACTGCCGTCGATGCATCGGGCGGGCCCTAGGCCGCTTGCCGTTAACGGGATCACCGACATAGCAAGAGCGCACCCATCTGGAACGGTCCCACGATCTCGATCTCCGACCAATTGTCGGCAGAGGTGTACTAACTGCAGTCGCGAGTCTCCTGGTCTGAATGCGCGCGGTGCTCGTGGGTATCCAAGATGAGCGCGTCGCCCTCGGGTTGAAAAACCGTCTGAAGCCGTCGATGAAACCTCTGGAGTTTTGGTTCGAATTCGCAAGCACGTACTCGTACGTCGCTGCGATGCGCATCGAAGGGCTCTGCCGGAAAGCCGGTGTAGAACTCTTTTGGAAGCCATTTTTGCTCGGGCCGATCTTCGCGTTGCAAGGCTGGAACGACTCGCACTTCAACCTCAACGAGCGCCGCGGAAACTATATGTGGCGCGATTTGGAGCGTCTAACCGCGAAGTTCGGCTTGCCCTGGCGAAGGCCGTCGCGATTCCCGCGGCCGACCACGAACCCGGCTCGCGTTGCCGCGGCGTTCTCGCACGAACCCTGGACCGGCGACTTCGTGCGGCGCGTGTTCGTGGCGAACTTTGGCGAGGATCGCGAGATTGGCGAAGCGGACGTCGTCGGCGAATTGCTCGCCGACGTCGGGCGTCCTGAGCCGGTACTGCGCGAAGCGCTCGAAGGGGAACGCCGCCGATGTCTGCGGGCGAATACCGATCGAGCGATCGCGCTCGGCATCTTCGGCGCGCCGAATTGCCTCGTCGGCGACGAGCTTTTCTGGGGCGAGGAGGCGCTCGAAGATGCACTCGCCTGGGCGGTCCGAACCGATCCTGGCGCTAACCAGGAAGGTAGCTAAATGAGTTTCTTCAACGATCCCGCGCTCGATGCGTTGCTCGCGCGGCTGCACGGGCAGAGTACGGCACAGTCGAAAGAAACGGCAGCGTATTTTGGGGCGCGCGGGCGCGAGAGGCAGCCGATTGCGGCGGATGATGCAGACAAGAGGAACTTCATGAGCGACAAGCTCGTCGCTCTCGATGCGGATAAGGCGCGATTCTGCTATCAACTCTGCCGCGCGATGAATGCGCATCGCGCGATCGAAGCCGGCACCTCGTACGGCGTGTCCACCCTTTATCTGGCGGCAGCCTTGCGTGAGAACGCACGCGCGCAGCCAGGCAAGTACATCGTCATCGGAACGGAGTACGAGCCTAGGAAAGCCGCGGCCGCCCGCAAGCACTTCGAAGAGGCTGGTCTCGCCGGATTCGTCGACTTGCGGGAGGGTGATTTGCTGGAGACCCTGGTTGACGTCGGCAGCCCGGTAGATTTCATGCTCATCGACATATGGACGCGTATGGCCCGACCGGCCATCGAGTTGGTCGCTCCGTGTCTGCGCACGGGCGCGGTCGTTATCTGCGATAACACGCAGACCTACCGAGCGGAGTACGAAGACTACTTTGCCTTCATCACGGATCCGAGTAACGGGTTTTCCACCATGACGCTGCCGTTCGCGGGCGGGTTGGAAATGAGCGTCCGCGGTTGAGTCGCGCCGCAAGACGGCGGCGGCCAAGGGGGGTTCGCGACACGAGGCGCTAAAGCGCCAGCCATGGTGCTACTCGGTCGCTGCAAATCGGTCGCCGTCATCATGGCCGAGGGCGAAGGTTCGCCACACGGCCTCAAGCGGACGATCGGCGTGTGGGGGCTGACGGCCATGGGCATCGCCGCGATCATCGGCGCGGGCATCTTCGTTCTGACGGGCGTCGCGGCGGCCAAGTACGCAGGTCCGGGGATCGTCCTGTCGTTCGTTGTCGCGGGCATCGTTTGCGCACTATGCGCCGCGTGCTACGCGGAGCTCGCTTCGACCGTGCCGATCTCCGGGAGCGCGTACACGTATACCTATGCGACGCTCGGCGAATTTCTGGCCTGGATCATCGGCTGGGATCTGGTCTTAGAATATGCGGTTGGTGCCGCCACGGTCAGCATCGGCTGGTCGGGATACTTCAGCGACTTGTTACGCAGCGCGTTCGATATCGTCATACCCAGTGCGCTGCGGGCTGCGCCCGGCGCGGGCGGCGTTGTCAACCTTCCGGCTATGCTGATCGTCCTCGCCCTCTCCGTCCTTGTCGCGATCGGAACCCAGGAAACCAATAGCGTCAACAAGATCGTCGTCGCCGTCAAGCTTCTCGTGGTTGCGTTCTTTCTCGCGGTCGGTTTCTCGCACGTCAATCCCGCGAACTGGCATCCGTTCTTGCCCTTCGGGTGGCACGGGGTGTTTGCCGGTGCGGGAATCATTTTCTTCGCCTACATCGGCTTCGACGTCGTCTCAACCACGGCGGAAGAGGCGAAGAATCCACAGCGCGATTTGCCGCGCGGAATCATCGGCAGCCTCGTCATTTGCACGATCCTCTACATTCTCGTTGCGGGCACCCTGACGGGAATGGTTCCCTACCATCTGTTGGGTGTTTCGTCGCCGGTCTCGTTTGCGTTGCTCGAGGTCGGCTTGCCGTGGGCCGCGGCGATCATCGCCGTGGGTGCGATCGCCGGTTTGACGACCGTTATTCTGAGCTTGCTCTACGGGCAGAGTCGCATCTTCTTTGCGATGTCGCGCGACCGGCTGTTGCCGCCGGTGTTCAGCCGCGTGCACCCGGTGTGGCGGACGCCGTGGCGCTCGACGGCGCTCGTCGGAATCGTCGTGGCGCTGCTGGCCGGTTTCACGCCCATCGAGACGGTCGCAAAACTCACCAACATCGGAACGCTGGCGGCATTCTTCCTCGTATCGATTGCCGTCATCATCCTACGTCGTAACGCGCCGCAACTCAAGCGCGGCTTTCGGGTCCCAGGAGTTCCGGTCGTGCCGATCCTCGCTGCGCTGGGATCGCTTTTCCTGATCACGCAGCTACCGTTCGAGACGATCGTTCGCTTCTTCGTTTGGCTCGCGATCGGCCTCGTGATCTACTACTTCTACGGCCGTAAGACAAGCAAGCTGGCATAGCGATGCCTGCGGGAGTCGCGCACACCTACTGAAATAGTTGACAAGGCTGCCGCTGCGTGGTAGCGTGGCAGCGTGGCTCGCAAGAAATCGCCGACCCTCACGGAAGCTGAATACCGGCTCATGGACGTCCTTTGGCGCTGCGGGGGAGCGAGCGTCTCGGAGGTCGTCGAGCTGCTCGGCGAGCCCCAGCCGGCGTACAACACCGTCCTAACGGTGTTGCGTGTGCTCGAACGCAAGGGTTACGTACGCCACCGCGAAAGCGGCCGCGCCTTCATTTATCGCGCTGCGATCGAGCGCTCCGCGGCGCGGCAACAGGTCGTGCAACATGTCGTCTCACGCTTTTTCAATGGCTCGCCCGGCGAGCTCGTTTTGAACCTGCTGGAGTCGGAGCGCGTCGACGACGACGAGCTCGCGCGGCTCGGCGAGATACTCGACATCGCGCGGGCGCAGAGGACGGCGCAGCCATGAACCTCGCAACCGTTATTCTCGTAGCGCTCGCCAGCAGCATCGCCGGAAGCATCGTTCTGGCGGCCGGAACGGCGTTGCTCGTTCGATCCAGCCACTTCACCGCCGCAAGCCGCCACAAGCTGTGGTTCATGACGCTCCTCGCGGTCGCGGGCCTGCCCTTCATAAGTGCCGGCGTTAGCCTCGCTCGTGCGCAGCAGGCACAGCAGGCACAGCCGGCGCAGCCTGCCGAGACGTTCGCGCTCTCGCAAAAAAACCTCGGCGCGGAAACGTCGCCAGCGCGGGTAGCGCCCGCTCGGAGGATCCCGGCGACCGCCCATCGTCTCGCAACAAGGTCGTGGGCTGCCGCGTCGTCGCTGCCGGCCGCACCGCGCTTTGCCGGGCTCGGACACGATGTCTTCCTCGCGCTTGACGCCGCATTCGCGCTCGGCGCGCTAGCCGGGCTTGCGATGCTAGCGTTGAGCGTCTACGGCCTGCGACGGGTCAAGGGCCGTTCAATTCCTCTCGACGATTCGCTGGCGGACGATCTTCCGTGGCTGAGCGCCCCGAGCGCCGGGCGCGAGGCGTACCTTCGTCTCTCGCACGAAATCGAAGTTCCCGTGGCGATCGGATTCCGCCGCCCGGTCATCCTCATACCAGTCGATCTCGCGACGCACAGCGGCTTGCGCGCGATCGAGGACCTCGTCGTCCACGAACATGCCCACCTGCGCCACTACGACGACTGGACGAATCTCGTGCAGCGTGCGATCGAGCGGCTCTTTTGGTTCAACCCGGTCGTGTGGTACGTCGGGCGCCGGATCGCACTGGAGCGCGAGATGGCTGCCGACGACGCGGTCGTCGCGCGCAGCGCGGACGTCGTGCGTTACGCCGAATCGCTGCTACGCATGGCGCGGCAGATGCGCATGCCTGCCTATGCAGTCGTCGCCCCGGGCGCACTCTTCACGCGACGCCAGATCTCGACGCGCATCGAAGCGCTGCTCGCTCCGGGCCGCGAACGCCTAATGGGCTTGAACCCGATGAGCCTCGTCGCAGGCTTCGCCCTCGCGCTCCTTTCGTCGACGGTGGTCGCCGTCGCCGCTCCGCCGCTCCAATTGCCAGCGTCGCAGGCAGTCGCCGCGATTGCCCAACAGCCCGCGCACGCGGCGGTTCAGCCGCGAACCCAGCACGCCGCGACTCCCTCGCGGTCCGCCCACGGACCCCAGGGCGCCGCACCAGAGAAGACCGAATCGGTCGTGCGGTGGCACGGCAGCGTGAACGTCCATTCCCAGGAACGCCACGCCGTCCAAACCCAGCAACGCCACACCGTCCAAGTCGCACAACGCGACGCAAATTCGGCCGCGGACAGCGATGCAGATGCCGACGCTGAGGGCAGTGCCGATTCGGACGCTGAGTCCGCTTCCCATCCGGCGGTCGCCAAGGTTCGCGTGCCGCCCTTGAACGTGCGCGTCCCGGCTACGAACGTGCACGTCCCGCCTGTAAACGTGCACGTCCCGGATGTGAAAGTGCAAGTCGCGGGTGTAAACGTGCAAGTCCGCGCGCTCCTAGACCAGCTGTCGCCGTTGCAAGTTCCCGGCGTCCAGGTCCACGTTCCGGCAGTGAACGTAAAGGTTCCCGCGATGCAGATCGCGCAAGGCGATCCGCTCACACGCGAGCTCGTCTCTCGCTGCGTCGGCTGCGATCTCTCCGGTCGCGACTTGCGCAACCTCGATCTGCACGGCATCACGCTGTCCGGCGCCGACTTGAATCACGCCGACCTGCGCGGAGCAAATTTATCGGACGCGACACTCAACGGCGTCGATTTGAGCCACGCGAATCTCGACGGCGCTAACCTGAGCGGAGCGCGCCTGACCGGCGCCGACATCCAAGGGGCGACTTTCCGGGGCGCGCATCTCGAGGGGGTGCGACTGACCGGAACGTCGTTCCGCGACGCTTCGTTCGACGCCACGGCTCTGCGAGCGATCCTCGCGACGCCCTGTAACGGTTGCGACCTCTCGCGCATGAACCTGCGTGGAATCGATTGGCACGGCATCGCGCTCACCGGCGTCGACCTTTCACACGCGGATCTGACCGGCGCGAACCTCAACGGAATTCGCCTGACCGGTGTCGATCTCAGCCATGCCAAGCTCGACGGCGTCGACTTGCGCAACGCGGTTCTGATCGGCTGCGACTTCGACAATGCGTCGCTTAGCGGCGCCCGGCTCGCGGGCATCTCGCTGACCGGCACCTCGCTAAGCCAATAGCTGCACGATGAGGCACCGCGGCACATCGCGCCCCTTTACGATTGAGTTGATTTCCTAAGGAATTAAGAGTAATGAAAATACATCGAACGCTCGCCCTGTCTCTGCTGGTAGCCTTGTCCATCGTCCCTCTTTCCGTTCGGTCCGCCGAGCTGCCGCGCGAACTGCTCGAGCATTGCGTGGGCTGCGATCTCGCCGGACTCAATCTGCAAGGCCGCGATCTTCACGGCATCGATGTCGTCGGCGCGAACCTGCGTGGCGCCGACTTGCGCAACGCCGATCTTCGGGAGGCTCGATTTACCGGCGCGAACCTGAGCAGCGTTCAGTTCGACGGCGCGAATCTTACCGATGCGAATTTCACCGGCGTTCGGCTCGAAGGCGCGTCGTTCGCGGGGGCCAACCTCACCAACGTGAAGCTCGTCGGCGTGCGCCTCACCCACGCTCTGCTCAACGCGATGAAGTCGCTGCACGGCGCCGCCCCGAGTTGCACCGGCTGCGACTTGCACGACGTAAGCCTGCGCGGTCTCGACCTTGCCGGAGCGTTATTCGTCGGCAGCAGCCTGCGTGGCGACGACCTCTTGCGCGCGAACTTCAGCGACGGCTCCCTCGTCGGCGCCGACCTCGAGCACGCCGACGCGAGCCAGGCACGGTTCGATCGCGCCGAGCTGCAAGGGGCCAATTTTCGCGCAGCCAGACTTGACGGCGCGTCACTAGCTTCCGCCATCGTGTGCAATCCCGAAAACGACCGCGACGGACTGTCCTTGGAGAAAATCCAATGCGCGAACTTCGCGGGCGCCACCCTGCGTGGCGCCGATCTCACCGGCGTTCGCTATTGCCGCCGGCGTCGGTCCGACTGCCGTCCGGTAACGCGCGACGAGCTGCAAACGATCGCTCACGCCAACCTCGAAGGCGCTCGCTTCTAGCCGCGGTCGCCAGCCGGCCTGAGGACAGCTTTTGGGGCCTTCGACTAGTAGGCCCGTAGTAGGCCCGCTTTTTAACCTGGGATCGAGCTTAGCGCCACAAGGCCGATGATGGCCCGGAGTCAACCCCGAAGAGTTGGCGCGCCGTGGCGAACACCATGGCGTCGCGTTCCTGTTCGGCACGGCGCCAATGGTACCCGACCGCGGCGCCAAGCGTGAACGTGATAACCGAGGCGACTAACGCCGCGGCCAGGGCGACGATCACGAAGCCGCGCCCCAAAAGCGCCGCGGCCCCGGCATTAATCCTGGCTGCTCGGGGAGCGTACAACGGCGTACCGGCGCGACGTGTGTCATACGCCGTTACGCTAGCACAAATTATTTCGGCCCGTCAAGTAGTCATAAATCTTTCAAGACGTAATACCAAGTTTTTGTAATGATAGTCGTCGTGCTGCAAGGCGGGCAGGACTCCTCTAAGCGGACGCGTACGACTTGGCGCTGACTTCGTCGCGGCGTACGAGTCGTCACGGTATCATAGGCGGGATATTCGCAGAAGGAGTCCGATGCGCCGGCTGATCGAATCGGGGGCTTGGGTAGTCATGCTCGTGGCCGGCGGCTTCGTAGCGGCGACCGCCTTCGGTTTTCTGGCTTTCGAGAAGCTGCGCGAGTCGGTCGCGGAACGAGTCGCGTTTGGCCTGGCGCAGCGCGACGTTGCAGGCGCATTTCATAAACGGCGCCTCAACCTTGTCGTGCTGGGCGCGCAAGAGGACGAGGGTAACACTGACACGATCATTCTCGCTCACGTCGACCTCGACCGGCGTACTGCGACGCTCATCTCGGTCCCGCGCGACACCTGGGTTGCGGTTCCGGGGCACGGGCACCAGAAACTGAACGCGGCCTACGCTTTCGGCGGGCCCCCGCTCACCGCGCGCCTCGTCGGGGCGCTCACAGGATCGCACATCGATTCGACGCTGACGATCGATCCAGGCGGCGCAAAGCAGATCGTCGACGCAATTGGCGGCATCAACATCGATGTCGAGCGCGACATGGACTACGACGACAACTACGGCGATCTCCATATCCACCTCAAGAAGGGCGAGCAGTTCCTCACTGGCGGGCAAGTGCTGGAGTACATGCGCTTTCGCCACGACGTTGAGTCCGACTGGGGCCGCATGCGCCGTCAGCAGCAGGTCATTCGGGAGATCGTACGCGAGATGGGCGAGCCGCTGAACTGGGTCAAGATCCCACGCTTGATACGGTTTGCTCGCAAGGACGTAAAGACGCCCCTGAACGACTCTCAGCTTCAGGCGCTGGTCGAGTTATACCGAGGCGTTCCTCCCGACAACGTCCGCACTCTTACGCTGCCGGGACGGCCGGAATTCGTGGGCAATGCGTCTGTCGTCATCGTCGACGATTTGTGGGCTAAGATCGTCGGGCGCCTGGTGTGTTCGCCGGACGAACCGCCTCAGGACCTCGTGCTCGTTGCAAACGCAACGGGTGAGCCCGATCTTACGAAGACGGTGGTGGGTGCGCTCCGCGGCGGCGGCTGGAATGTGCTAACCTCGGTCGACGAACCGGCGCGAGCCGCTTCAGAGATCGTCGGAGACAACGCGGCGGCGCGTCGTCTCGTGCTGACCTTCGCGGGTTTCTCTCGCCGCTCGGGACGCAACACCGTCTTGCGGCTTGGCGTAAACGTACTTCCTAAGACATAAGGGGACGCGAGCGAGGCGAATGACGCGAGACGCGATATTTCTGGGAAATTGCTGGGAATTGCTGGTGCGTTTTTTGGAGAACCGCATTGGGTACGCTGGGGCGTAAAGTCTTTTCGCGTTTGGGCGAATTGTAACAAAAGGAGCAAATTTTATTTTATGAAATCGCTTCTCCAAATCGTGCTCGCCGTCGGCCTACTGCTCGCGAACTCGCCGGCGCCGGCCGCACCGTCACGCGGCGGAGCTCCCGCAAGGCCGGCAGCCGCGCCTCACTATCAGCATCCGGCTGCGCCCCATGCGGCGCCGATCGTTCGCGAGCCGGTCGCTCATGCTGCGCCCGACCAATTCCATCCGGCGAGCCGGCCGGTGCGCGAGTACACCCCGCAAGTTAAGCGGAACGTCGCGATCACCAACCATCAGGTCTACAAAGACATCACGAGCTATCACATTAACCACTATCATACGACCGTGAACGTGAAATATGCAGGGCATCCCGGCTCCGATCGCGGTTATTGGGCCAACGGCTGGTATCACGGTTATTGGCACGACTACTGGGCCAATCAGGACTGGACGACGTGGGGCGGCCACTACGGTTTCTGGTTAAACCTCGACGGCCTCAATGCGTTCGTCTACGAGTACTCGCCCGGCGTTTGCTGGTACTGGAACGGCTACGAGTGGACACCCTGGTGGAATCCACCCTACACACCGTACGAGTGCCCGTACTAAACTAGGCGGGGCTTGGCGCCTTTGGTCGATGCGGAAGGCGGCGCAAGGGCTACCGCCTTCCGCATCGCCGGGCTCACCAAGCCAGCGAAAGCCGTTGCTGGGTCGCGGCCGAATGCGCCTCGGTTTTGTGCGAGTGCCCGAAATGCGCCGGCTCGGTGGTCGCCGCGATGGCGAAGCTCAACGCCACGCCGCCGATGATGGCTGGAACGACAAAATAGCGCGCGACGATCGAGGTCGTGACGGTCGGCCAATTCAGGTTGCTCGGGAAGCCGGCCCGGTGTCCCGCCGCGATGCTCGACATTACGGGGACGCTAGCACAAATTATTTGATCGCGTCAAGGAGTCATAAGCACTATCAACCATTAACAAAAGTTATACCAGGGGTTCGACCGCCTTCGATTCTGGCGGGGCGACCTCAGCCGCGTAGAATCCTAGGCGGCTTCCCCTCGCTCGGTTTCCTTGGCCCATCTCGGGGGGCTGCTCGCACCTCTTTTAGGGGGTTGCTCGCTCGTCGTTAGGCGGTCGTGCGCCTCGCGTTCTTTCGCCCGCGGCCGAACAACTCGCGTAACTCGTCCTTGGCCTCGTCGAGGACCTTGCGACGTTCGCGCGTGAGATTCTTACCTGCCCGGTTCTGATAGAAGACCAGCATCGACAGCGCGGAGCGAAACGCATCGGCCTTGCGGCGCTTGCTGGTCTCTGCTGATTGCTTGAGCGAGGCAGCGATCCGCTTCGGATCCTCCCAAGTGAACACGCCGCCGTCGAGGTCGAGCGCGTTGCTGTGCTCGGTAACGTCCTGGGACCAGCGGCTCGCCGTGCGTTTCTTACGTTCAGCCATATGGTCATCGTTCCCAGCATCCGTGCACGTTAGGCAGCCGTGCGGCGTGCGTTCCAACTGCCGCGGCGGCAACCTCTCCCTCGCCCACGCGACCTTGCCGAGCGATTCGGCGCCGAGCACCTCTTCGCTCAATTTGTACGTTCGCGTACGTCCCCAGTCGTTGACTCAGTCGTCAGTTGCACCGCATAGCGAGCCACGGACCTGTTGTAGCGCGGAAGGTATTCAGAAAGGGCCGTAAGCGCAACGGCGACGGCTTCGCGCTCGCGCCCTAGGTCTACGAGCGCCAGCGCCAAGAAGGCTCGAACGGCGCCAGTCAGCGCATCTGTCTGCGAATTCAGCTCGGCGCTCAGCAAATCCACCGCAGCCCGAGCTTTGCCGAGGTTGCGCAAGGAGCTTGCCATCTGAATGATCGCGCGCCGCCGGCGCTCGCCGGCTAAGCCCGCAGCAAGCGCGTCCTCGTACAGTGCGGCCGCGACGTCGGGGTGACCCGTGGAATCAAAGGCCGAAGCGCGCTCGAATAGTCCAATAGCGTTCCCCGGCGGAAGCTCAGCCGCGAGCGTTTCGACGAGAACGACAAACGCTTTCTCGTCGTGGTCGTCAATTCTCGACCATAGATCGGATATGCGTTGTTCCCAGTCCGCGCCGGCGCCGGTCATGTCCCCAAACTACCGTCGTCGCTGCCGAGGTCCTCCAAAGAGCACCAGGCTGCGCCGCGCCAGCCGGGATTGCGCCGACAGGCTTCGAATAGCTCCGGACGTGATGACGTGCGCTTAAGAGGTAGGTCAAAGATGGAACCAAGCAAGACCGCAGTCGTACTGATCGAGTATCAGAACGACTTCACGTCGCCGGGCGGGACGCTACACGAGGCCGTGAAGCCGATCATGCAGTCGACCAATATGCTCGAGAACACCAAAGACACCGTCAAGAAAGCCCGCGAGCTGGGTGCCACGATCGTGCACGCGCCGATCTCCTTTGCTGACGACTACCGCGAACTCACGAGCGAGCCGTACGGTATCCTCAAGGGCGTTGTCGATAGCAAGTCGTTCCGGCAGGGGAGCTGGGGTGCCCAGATCGTCGACGATCTCAAACCCGGCCCGTCCGACATCGTCGTCGAGGGTAAGCGTGGGCTCGATGCGTTCGCGAGCACGAATCTCGACTTCATCCTTCGCAGCCGGGGAATCACGACAATCGCGCTTGGCGGATTTCTCACCAACTGCTGCGTCGAGTCAACCATGCGCACGGCCTACGAGAAAGGCTACAACGTTTTCACGCTCAAGGATTGCACCGCCACGCTCAGCGAGGAAGAGCAGCGGTTGGCAGTGGACAAGAACTACCCGATGTTTTCGCGGCCTGTCGATCACGACGAGTTTCTCGATCAACTGGCGGGTGAGAAGGCAGAAGCTGGGGCAAGATGATCGCTGCGGCTAGCTACGCCAAGGCCGCCAGGGCTACTCGGCTCGATTCGCCGCTCCGGTACAGGGCGAGCGTCGCCGCCAGACCGCAGACGGCGGCAAACGTCATCCACAAACCCGGAGCGGCCTTGTTTCCGGTGACGTGTATGAGGCTCGTGACGATCGCCGGCGTAAATCCGCCAAGCGCGGTGGCAAGGCTGTAGGCCAGGGAGAAGCCCGCCGTGCGGACGCTGGCCGGCACGACCTCGGTAAGCGCGGCCACCATGGCTCCGTTATAGCCGCCGTAAAGAAATGAGAGCCAGAGCTCGACGCCGAGGAGTTTGCTGAAGGTTGGGTTGACGACGAGCCACGCGAGCACCGGATACGCCGTCAGAATGGTGAGCGCCGTGAATGCCACGAGCACCGGCCGGCGGCCGATGCGATCCGACAACGCGCCGGTTACCGGAAGCCAAAAAAAGTTGGATAGCCCGACGCAAAAGGTTACGATCAGCGCGTCCGTCTCGGCGAGCTTGAGGACGGTCGCACCAAACGTCGGCGTGTAGACGGTGATCATATAAAATGAAACCGTCGTCATCACCACCAGAAGCATGCCGGCCAGCACGATTCGCCAGTTGCCTGCTATCGAGCGGAAGATCTCCGAAACATCCGGCCGGTGCTTGCGGGCCAAGAACTCCGGCGTCTCTTCGAGCGAGCGCCGGATGACCAGGATGATCGGCACGATAAGGCATCCGATGAAGAAGGGAATGCGCCAGCCCCATTGCGCGATTGCAGCGGCCGGCATCAACTTTGCTAGACCGAATCCGATCGAAGCCGCAACGACGATTGCAACCTGTTGGCTGGCGGACTGCCACGCAACGTAAAATCCCTTATGCCCCGGCGTTGCCATCTCAGAGAGGTACACCGAAACGCCGCCCAGCTCGACGCCCGCGGAGAAGCCTTGCAGCAATCGGCCGGTCAGCACCAGCAGCGGCGCGAGGAGGCCGAGCGTGCGGTAGCTCGGCACGAAGGCGATCAGGATCGTCCCCATCGCCATGATCGAGAGCGTTACGATGAGTCCGCGCCGCCGGCCCACGCGGTCGACGTAGGCTCCCAAAACGATCGCACCAAGCGGGCGCATCAAAAACCCTGCGCCGAACACCGCAAAGGTCAGTAACAGCGATACAAACGCACTGCCCGCCGGGAAAAACGCGCGGCTGATGTTCGTGGCGTAGAAACCGAACAAGAAGAAGTCGTACATTTCGAGAAAGTTGCCGCTCGTAACGCGCACGACGGTGGCAATCTTTGAGGAACTGGTTGCGGGTTTCACTCGTGCTCCTCGCTACTCGGCTTCTAATTTGGAGCGCATCGCGGCTAGTTGGGCGCGCTGATCCTCGCCGGGAGTCGGATAATGGAGTTTGAACGAGTCGAGCTTTGCGACGAGGATGTCGCCGAGCACGGCCCGCACGAACCACTTTCGATCCGCGGGGATCACGTACCACGGCGCCCACTCGGTGCTCGTACGATCGATCGCCTCTTCGTAGGCTTGCTGGTAACGGTCCCAGTAGAGCCGTTCGGCGACGTCTTGCGAAGAGAATTTCCAGTTTTTCGCTGGGTCATCCACACGCTCGAGCAATCGTTTGCGCTGCTCGTTCTTGGAAACGTGTAGGAAAATCTTGACGATATGCGTTCCGTTTCGGAAGAGGTGGCGCTCGAACGCGTTTATGTCTTCGAAGCGGTCGGCCCACAGATCGCCGTGCAGCGCGTAGTCGGGCACCCCCTCGCGCGCCAAGAAGTCGGGGTGGATTCGAACCACGAGCACTTCCTCGTAATACGAGCGATTGAATATCCCGAGCCGCCCACGTTCCGGAAGCGCCTTCTCGGCGCGCCAGAGGTAGTCGTGGCCGAGCTCCAAGCCGCTCGGCGCTTTGAAGCTGAAGACGGCGACGCCCTGAGGGTTGAGTCCGGACATCACGTGCTTGATCGCGCTGTCTTTTCCCGCCGCGTCCATTCCTTGCAGGATCACAAGCAGGGCGTAGGTCCTCGCGGCGAAGAAGACATCCTGCAACGCCGCAAGGCGCTCG
>Ga0302324_100000610_pt1 | contig 91482 bp, 76 predicted proteins | sample Palsa_T0_1_FD_201949 | JGI IMG/M metagenome (GOLD analysis project Ga0302324, IMG submission 201949) | Peat permafrost microbial communities from Stordalen Mire near Abisko, Sweden - Palsa_T0_1 | ecosystem: Environmental > Terrestrial > Soil > Palsa > Peat permafrost | place: Sweden: Abisko... | reverse complement strand
TCGGATGAAAATCACAGCCTATAATCCACATGTCGGCTCCTTTCTCCGAGCCTTGGTCTTGTTCATCGACAACCAATGTACCCGGTTAGGAGCCGATCTCTTCATGCCATCACAAAGGCCGCTAAGGGAAGGCCGCGAAGAGCGCTAAGAAAACCTTTGACCGGCTCCAAGGTCTGGATTGAAAAAACGCGGCTAGACTCCCCTCTTTGCGCGGACCTGGACGCGGGTGCCTTCGGGAAATTTGCCGTTTGCCAGCTCTACTACTCCGTTGCGGACTATGCCTTCCAGTTCCTCTGGGGCAACGGTTGTCGCTGTCTGGGGTGTGGTCGCGGTGCGACCTTCTGGGCGCATACCTTCTGCTTTGGGCTCACGGTCTTTGCCTGTGTCGGAGTTGGCGGACAGGAGTGTCCGCCCCACGCGGTCCGCAGACGGACTCGCTTCGCTTCGCTGGACAGCCGAGGCGGCTGTCCCCACATGGGCGGTGGGTGGACTTGCAGACCTTCGTCCCGTGCCTTTGTCCATGGCTTCGTTGGCTAGGCGATCGGCATCCTGGTTATGTTCGCGGAGAGCGTGGCCGATGGAAAACCATTCCAGTTGGGCGATCAGTTGTTTGGCGCGACCGTGGAGATCTTGAAGCGTGGGATTCTTGACCTTGTAGATTCCTTTGATCTGGCGGACCAGCAACTCGGAATCGCTGATCAGCTTGAGAGCTTTGGGGCCATGCTGGATGGCGTATTCGAGGGCGGCGATCAATCCCTGATATTCGGCGAAATTGTTGGTCTGGTGGCCGAGGTATTCGCTGAGGTGGGCGACTTTGCGTCCTGACTGATCCTGAATGACGACGCCGTAGCCGGCGGGGCCGGGGTTGCCGCGCGCGCCGCCGTCGCTGTGGGCGATGAGGTAGTGGTCGGGGGCGGCGTGGGAGTCTTCGCCTTGGGGGAAAAGATGCTTGGTTGTGGGGCGGCGGGGATAGGACATGCAGACGAGTTTACAACGGGGGATGACCTAGTAGGGTTGCTCGGAAAAGTCTCGGAAAGTTAAGAGATCAAAGTCGCTGAGCAGTTGGTGGAAACGCCTTGCAAGGCTGGTAGCGGCGAAGACGAGAAAGGGATCCCCTTCGGCTTCGCTCAGGATGACAGCCGCTACTTTCGCACTCTTTATCATCTAGTGAATCAGCGGCCGGCGGCTAGGCGCGTGGCTAAGCGGGCGGGCAGGTTGGCGGCGAAGATGCGGTCTTGCGCGGATTTCAGGTTGTAGGGGGTGCGATGAAAGTGGACGACCTGGGCTTCGGTATCGAAGAGGGCGAAGGCTGCGCGCCAATCTCCATCGCGGGGTTGCCCGACCGAGCCGGGATTGATCAGGTAGCGAGTGCCCGGCTTCAAATGCAAAGAGACCGACTCGGCTTTTCCGACGGTACGATATTCGGGGCGGAAACCATCGGCGCTGGAGCCATTGGCGAAGAATCCGCCTTGCAGGTGAGTGTGGCCGAAGAAAGTCAAAGGCGTGGGGAGTGTCAAAAGAGGAGATAGCGCATCGCCGATTGAAACAATGTAGAAGTCTTCGTCGATGGGCGAGCCGTGGACCAGTTGCACATCCGGAAAGCCTTCGAGTGAGAGCGGGCCATGCGGCAGCGCCTTCAGCCAATCGTGATGCTCGGGAGTGAGTTGCTCGCCGGTCCAGACGGCGGCGGCCGCGGCCATGGGATTAAAATCAGTTAGTTCGAGCAGACCGGTGGCGGCCTTGTCGTGATTGCCGCGCACGAAAATCTTGCCCAGGCTGCGGGAGCGATCGATGACCTCATTGGGAGAAGCTCCGTAGCCGACAACGTCGCCGAGATTGGCCACGAAGTCGAACGGCGGGGCTGCCGCCAAGCAGGCTTCCAAGGCTTCGAGGTTGGCGTGAATGTCGCTAAGCAGCAGGATTTGCAATCAGCACCAGACGAACTCGGGATTATAGAACGAGTGGCAACCGAAGGGATATATGGGCAGAGTTTATTCCGCCATAGTTATTTCGCATTGAGCACCGGACAGCGAGCCCAATGTCCTTCCGCGATCTCTATCAGCGGCGGCAGGGCACGAGTGCAGTCTGGGACACGGAAAGCGCAGCGGGGCTCGAAGGCGCAGCCGGGGGGCATGGCCTGCAGCGGCGGGACCGTGCCTTCGATGGTTTCGAGGGGGTGGGTGCGATCGGTTTTCAGGTCGGGCACGGAGTGCAGGAGACCGCGAGTGTAGGGGTGTGCCGGGGAGCGAAAAATTTCGTGGCTAGTTCCACTTTCGACTATGCTGCCGGCATACATCACGACCACGCGGGCGGCGACTTGCGAGACCACGGCGAGATCGTGGGAGATGAAGAGCATGGCCAGGCCGAACTTGGAGCGCAACTCAGCCAGCAGGTCGAGGATTTGGGCCTGGATGGTGACGTCGAGCGCGGTGGTGGGCTCGTCGGCGATGAGCAACTGCGGGCGGTTGACGATGGCCATGGCGATCATGACGCGTTGGCGCATGCCGCCGGAAAGCTGGTGCGGATAATCGCGGGCGCGGCGTTCGGGTTCGGGGATGGCGACGTCGGTCATGGCTTGAACGGCGAGTCTCGCGGCCTCGCTCTTGGAGCGGGATCCATGAGCGAGCACGGCCTCGGCGATCTGATCGCCGACGCGCATGACGGGATTGAGAGCGGTCATCGGTTCCTGGAAGATCATGGCGATGCGCGAGCCACGCAATTGACGCATGGAGTCTGGGGGAAGCGTGGTGAGGTTGCGGGCGGAGCCGTTCTCGGCGAAGAGGATATCGCCGGAAACGCGGGCCTGGGGCGGAAGCAGGCGCATGATGGCAAGGGATGTGATCGATTTGCCGGAACCCGATTCGCCAACCAGGCCAAGAACTTCGCCAGGGGCAATGGAGAGGCTGAGGTCGCGGACGGCGGAGAGAGATAGAACGGGTGCGTCGCTGGTCGCGCGGGTGTTGTTTGCGAATTCGATGTTCAGGTGGCGGATGTCGAGAAGCGGGGGCACGGTGTCATGTTAGCAGCGCTGCAAAAACGTCGCCTGCGGCGACGGGACAGCCGAGGGCGGCTGTCCCCACATTGAGCATTAACAATTCCCAGAGCAGCTTTTCCCACAAGAGCATTCACGCTGCCAAGAAAACCTACTGTCCCAGAATCAGGGGGAGGCCGTTTTTGTTGTTACCAATGACTACGACTTTAGAGTTAGCGCTCTTGGCTAGATTCTCCGTGGCTTCGATGCCTTTCCATTCCAGCAGTGATGGCGTGATGCCTTGCGCGACGATTTGCTGGAAGTCGCGGACGCCGGCGGCTTCGATGCGCTTGCGCTGGGCCTCCTGGGTTTCTTTCTGCAGGCGGAAGTTCATGGCCAGCGATTCCTGCTCGGCCTGCTGTTTGGCTTCGATGGCGGCCTTCAGCGTGGCGGGCAGTTGGATGTCACGCAGGAGAACGTTCTCGACGGTCAGGCCGCGCTGATTGAGCTGGGCGCTGACCTGGTCGTAAATCTGCTTGGCGACCATTTCGCGTTCGCCGGTATAAAGGGCGTTCGCGGTATGGGAGGCGGTTGCTTCGCGAATGGCAGAACGCAGGGTGGGCTCGACGACGACGTTTTCATAATCGGCGCCAATCTTCTGGAAAACCTCGGCGGCGCGGTCGGGATTGAGATGGTAAATCAGCGAGGTATCCAGGCTCATCATGAGGCCTTCGCTGGAAGGTACGCTGGCGGATTCCTTGAGCGTCTGAGTCTGGATGGAGAGTTCGTTGTTGGTCTTCAGCGGACTGATGAGGTGAATGCCCTCGCCAAGGGTGTCGCCGGTCTGCACTTTGCCGAAGAGCGTGAGCACGCCGACGTGGCCGGTGCCTACTTTGGCCACGGAACTAAAAAGCAAGATCACCAGCAAGAATGCGGCTATGCCGATGCCAATGAGGCGGAGAAGGCCGCCGCCGCCACCACCACCGCCATCAATAATTCTGCCCCGGGCTGGATCAAAGATCGTCATCGTAGTATCTCCCGGTGTGATTTTAGGCGGGGCGGCTCATCGGTGTAAGTGACTGATCTGGGGCCGACGCGCGACAGTCCTGAATCTTCCCATTCCGCGGCGCATCTTTTATGCGTAGACCTATGAGCAAGATTCACATTCCTACGCCTCTGCGGCAGTATGTCGGCAAACAATCCACGGTGGACGTGAAGGGCGCGACCGTGGCGGAAGTCATGACCGACCTGATCGCGCAGCATCCCGAGTTGCGGCGTCATTTGTATGCGGAGGACGGAAAACTACGGGCCTTCGTGAATCTCTATCTGAACGACGAGGACATTCGCTACCTGCAGAAGGAGGCGACCGCGGTGAAAGACGGTGATAACATCTCGATCGTGCCTTCGATTGCCGGGGGTGGTGAAAACGCTCTCCTCACTTGTCGTCCCGAGCGGATCGAGGGATCTTGGTTCTTGCCTGTGGTCCGTCGCTGAGGGCTGGCGCAAACCGGAACCAAGGTCCCTCGCGTCGCTCGGGATGACAAACGGTTTCGGCGGCCTGGTCACCTGACTCAAAAATCAGGTTTTTTAGAATTTCAACCGGGGAGTTTATGGCGACAATCACTACCGAAATTCCAGTCACACTCAACAAGGATGAAATCCTGCGCTACTCGCGGCATTTGATCATGCCTGAGGTTGGCATGGAGGGGCAGCAGAAGCTGAAAGCAGCGCGGGTGCTGTGCGTAGGCACGGGAGGACTGGGATCTCCGCTGGCTTTGTATTTGGCGGCGGCGGGCGTGGGCACGCTGGGCCTGGTCGATTTCGATGTGGTGGATTACACGAATTTGCAGCGGCAGATCATTCACTCGACTGCCGACGTTGGGCGCAAGAAGTTGGATTCCGCCGCGGACAAACTGTCGGCTCTTAATCCTTTTGTGAACCTGCGAACTTTTGACACGCGGTTGAGCAGCGAGAACGCACTGGAACTCTTCCGCGACTTCGACGTGATTGCCGACGGCACGGATAACTTTCCTACGCGATATCTGGTGAATGACGCGTGCGTGCTTACGGGGAAGCCGAACGTTTACGGATCGATTTTCCGGTTTGAGGGGCAGGCCAGCGTGTTTGCTACGGAGGACGGACCGTGCTATCGCTGCCTGTACCCGGAGCCGCCTCCGCCGGGGCTGGTGCCTTCCTGCGCCGAGGGTGGAGTGCTGGGCATTCTGCCGGGGCTGGTGGGCGTGATGCAGGCCACCGAGGTGATCAAGTTGATCCTCGGTGTGGGTGAGCCTCTGATCGGACGGCTGCTGCTAATTGATGCGCTGGGCATGAAGTTCCGCGAACTGAAGCTGCGCAAGAATCCGGATTGCCCGGTTTGCGGCACGCATCCTACGGTGACGAAGCTGATAGACTACAACGAGTTTTGCGGGATTCGCGGGGAGGAAAAACCGGTGTCGAATGGAGTTCCGGAAATTCAAGTCGAAGAGCTGAAGCGGCGTTTGGATGCGAAAGAGGATCTGTTCGTTCTCGATGTGCGCGAGCCGCATGAGTATCAGATATGCAATATCGGCGGACATCTGATACCGCTGAACGATCTGCCCAAGCGCGTGAGTGAGTTGGATTCCAGCCGCGAAATCGTGGTTCACTGCAAGATGGGCGGGCGCAGCGCCAAGGCGGTCGCGTTTCTGCAGCAGGCTGGGTTCACTAAAATTCACAACCTGGCGGGCGGGATTACGGCCTGGTCGGACAGAGTGGATCCGAGGGTGCCGAAGTACTGAAGGGCAGTGATCAGTGGCCAGGGGTTAGTGGTCAGTTTCTGGAGGGAGCGCGGCGAGCGCTCCCTTTTTTATTGGTGACATGCGGTTCACGGAATTAGATTGACACCGTTTACGCCAAGAGGATAATGGCGTATCCCCGGGTGTCTCCCCCAACATTTGAATAATCTCGTGAGCGGAGGGTCGCTATGAAAACGTACGTGTCCTTGTTTGCGCTGTTTTATCTCGCGTGCACTTCAGTTGCTCAGACTGCAACCTCCCAACCTACGGCGCAACAACCGGTTCAGCCAGTCCAAGCCTCCGACTCGGAGAGAGCCCGAGTCTTTATAACCGACAGCCAGTCGTGGTCGGTCGCCGGATCGGGCGGGGGGTCCGGGGGTTCATACGGAAGCGCAATGGCGGGAGGGGCGCGACCACAGACCGCCGAGATCATAAAGACCTTCGGGGAGCGGTGCCCTGGGGTGATGGTGAACAACATTCAGGTGAAGACGGATTACATCGTGCTGCTTGATCACGAGGGTGGCAAAGGGGTCTTGCGCCACAAGAACTAAGGTCGCGGTTTTTGCACGGATTTCGGGCGACTCTATCGTCAGCAAATCAACGCTCTCGCTAGGTGGTTCAGTCCAGGATGCTTGCGAGGCCATCACCAAGGATTGGGCCGAGCATGGCGCAGCCATACGCGCAGCCGCTGCTGCAGCCCAAGAGCAGAGTAGGCCTGCCGCGACCCCGCAACCCGTCGCAGCCGTGGTCGCGGCTCCGGCCCCGGCCCCGGCTGTATTGACGGGCAAACTGTCGGTCGGCTCTGTTCCCGACGGTGCTGATATTGAAGTCGACGGTAGTTTTGTCGGCAACACTCCTTCCGATGTTCAGGTCGCGGAGGGAGATCACACGGTCACGGTGAAGAAGGCGGGGTTCAAGGATTGGGAGCGGAAGCTGAAGGTCACGGGCGGGAGCAGCGTGCATCTCAATGCGGAGTTGGAGAAGATTCCAACCCCTTAGCGGCTGAGAGCAGTTGCTGGGGCGCCGCGGTGTGGGCATCAGCCCCTGAGGAGCAGAGTCAACTTCAAATCCTGGATAGGCGGAAGAGTATGGATATCGCGTAGCCTCATTCACAAGATGCCGGACAACCGGATTATTCCGGATGTATTCGCTTGTTTGCAGGAATGCGCCGGCATCGAGAATTCGGACCTCCGAAAATCCTTTCTGCCAGATGGGCGAGCCGAACTCGAGCGGCGTAAATAGAGGGGTTTTAGTGGTGCCGGGAGGGGGAGTCGAACCCCCAAGGTACTAAGTACCGGCGGATTTTGAGTCCGCTGCGTCTGCCAGTTCCGCCATCCCGGCCGAATGCATCAACTTGATGAGAAGACTAGCTTAATCGAGGGTCTACGCCTTTGCAACCACGCCCGATGACCGGCAGTGGGTCAGTTTGAATTTGTCTTGTTTTGGGTGCGTCATCCCGAAACCCGGCGCAGTTCAGCCGGGTGAGGGATCTCCCGTAGACAAAGGCATGCGCTGTGCGGGAGATCCTTCGCTCCGCCTGAAAAGCGGCTCCGCTCAGGATGACGCCGCCAAAAGAAATTCAAACTGAGCCACTACCCGATGACCTTTCCCCGGGAAGACAAGAATTGTACAAACTGATGACAATCCCTTGACAACGCGGGCTCGTCTCCCGCCTAGCATTGCGGTGCTTGACGACCGGAAAAATCGCACAACCGGCCGCGTAAAAAAAATGGGTCGGGATCCATCCCTCACTTAGCACCATACAAGGAGAACTCGCATGCATCGTTTGCTTGGTCGCAATCACGTTTTTCCTGCCTTGGTTGGGCTTTTGCTGGTGCTGTCTTCCAGCGCAGCCCTGGCGCAATATCAATTCGAATATCTGGTTTCAGACATATCCGGCAAGGCAAAGTATACGGATCCTCTTCTGAAGAATCCCTGGGGACTCGCCTACAGCCCGGGTAATCCCTTCTGGGTTAGCGATGAAGCCAGCGGTTGGTCCACCCTCTACAGCGGTACGGGTGTCCCGCAAAGCCTGCAGGTAATCGTTCCTTCCGCCAGCGGCTCGGGATCAGGTTCGCCCACAGGCATCGTTTACAACGCTTCCACGGAGTTCAAGATCGACACGTGGACCTCGGTCTTCCTGTTTTCCACTTTGGATGGGACTATCAGCGGTTGGTCGGATTTTGAACCAACGACAGCGTTGATCGCCGTAACTACCCCGGGAGCGTCTTATACTGGATTGGCCATCACCAGCCACCCTTCGGGGAACTTCCTGTTTGCCGCAGATGCCGCCAATAACAAAGTCGACATCTACGACGGAAACTTCAACTTCGTTTCGTCCTTCACCGATCCGGCTGTCCCCGCCGGGTTCGCACCGTTCGGGATCCAGGATATCGACAGTAAGGTCTACGTTTCGTTCGCGGCCACATCTGGAGGCCCGGGCGGTTACATCGACATCTTCAGCGAAAGCGGAACTCTGCTGAAGCACTTCGCCCACGGCAAGCCGCTGAACCAGCCTTGGGGCTTTGCCGTGTCTCCGGCGAATTTCGGCACATTCAGCAAGGCCCTGCTCATCACGAACAACGCAACCGTGGGCACCATCAATGCCTACGATGCCTCTACTGGAGCGCTCCTGGGCACGCTCTCCAATTCGTCCGGCAAAGCCCTAAATATCAATGGGATTTGGGGGATCGAGTTCGGCGGTGGAACGTCCACCAACGGCGCGAAAAATCAGCTCTTCTTCACCGCCGGTCCTAACGACACGGATGGCTACTTCGGAGTAATCGTTTCCAAATAGCCGGATTGCAGTTGAACAACCCGTCAATCACAGCAAAGGCCGCCCGCGAGGGCGGCCTTTCGCTCGATCGATAATCTCGGCGTGGTGGATGACCGCGCCCGTTTTTTTCAAGAAAACACCGCTCACTTCCCCGCGCTTATTTCTCCATGCCGGAAGCACTGCACCGTGTGATCGTTTACCATCCCCACCGCCTGCATAAACGCGTAACAGATGGTTGATCCCACGAAAGTGAAGCCCCGCTTCTTCAGATCCTTGCTCATCGCGTCGGATTGAAGCGTGCGCGCAGGAACCCGGTTCCGCGACTTCCATGCATTCACTCGCGGCCGGCCATTCACAAACTGCCACACGTAACGGTCGAAACTGCCGAATTCTTCCTGCACCCGCAGCAACGCCTGCGCATTCCGCACCGCCGATGCGATCTTCAACCGGTTGCGCACGATGCCCGGATTCCTCAGCAGCTGTGCGATTTTTCGCGCGTCGTACCGCGCCACCCGCTGCACCTCGAAACCGTCAAGAGCTGCGCGATAGTTTTCCCGTTTATTGAGGACCGTCTCCCAGCTCAGCCCAGCCTGCGCGCCTTCGAGAATGAGAAACTCGAAAAGCTTGCCGTCGTCGTGCACCGGCACACCCCATTCCTCATCGTGATAGCGCATCATCAGTTCGCTGGTTGCCCATGCGCAACGGACGCGACAGTCGCAGGCACCCTCTTCCTGGCGTCGTGCGTCGCTGGCTTCCGGGCGCCCGGGAATCGCGGCCATAATTCCGATGACGCGTGTACGTCTCTTGTCCACGTCCTGAAGTGTACCATTTTCGCTTTACATTCGCCCAAGTCGCTGGCACACTGTCGCCAGGGCGCCTGATTTCCACAGCATCGCGATTATTCATAGTTGCGCCGATGACGGTGCGCCATTTAGGTTTCAATCACATGGCGGGACATCCCATCGCAGTCGATTTGTTTGCCGGGGCTGGCGGACTGAGTCTTGGCTTCCAGCAGGCAGGATTCGAGGTTCGTGCCGCCGTCGAGTACGACCCCGTCCATTGCGCGGTTCACGAGTTCAACTTCCCCGAATGTGCGACGATATGTCGAAGCGTCACCGAGATCGATGGAGAGTACATCAGGGCACATTCGAGTATCGGACGGGGCGAGATCACTGCGGTAGTCGGAGGTGCGCCATGTCAGGGCTTCAGCCTCATCGGGTATCGAGCGCTCGATGACCCCCGAAATCAACTGGTATCTCATTACGTTCGTCTGGTCAAGGAACTACAGCCAAGATATTTCGTCTTCGAGAACGTCAAAGGGCTAACCATCGGGCATCACAAGGAGTTCCTGAACGCGTTGATCGATGAGTTCAAGAGCATCGGATATTCGATAGTCGAGCCCTATCGAGTCTTGAATGCCCTCTGGTTCGGCGTTCCACAAGACCGTGAGCGTTTGTTCCTTATCGGTGCCCGAAGCGGGTCGCCTCTGCCGTCCTATCCCGAACCGACTCATCAGGAGGACAGAGAAATCCATGACATTCGTAAATTGCCTCTGACTCCAACCGTCTGGGATGCTATCGGCGACCTCCCCGAGGTCGAAGACTATGACGACCTATTGGAGAGGGATTGGGTCGATGCAAAGTTCGACCGCCCGAGTGAGTACGCGAAGAGCCTGAGCATGGCAAACGGAAAGAGAACTCTGAGACTGACGTCGAGCCTTCGAACGATTCATACACCTGAGTCTCGGATGCGATTCGCCAAGACACCTCACGGATGCGTCGAGGAAGTCAGTCGATTTCTCAAGCTCGACCCTGCAAGGTATTGCAACACGCTCCGAGCGGGAACGGCGAGTGACCGGGGTGCATTCACTTCGCCGCGACCGATTCATCCCCACACGCCGAGATGTATCACGGTGCGCGAAGCGGCCCGTCTACACTCCTACCCTGACTGGTTCCGGTTCCATGTGACAAAGTGGCACGGATTTCGGCAGATCGGCAATTCGGTTCCACCGCTTCTCGCCCGAGCCGTCGCCCTCCGGGTGATCGCTGCGCTGCCGAAGGCGTTGAGGCCGAGCGTTACCAATATAATTCCGCAACTCGGCGACCCAGCCTTGCTGTCATTAAGCATGTCAGAAGCGGCGGAACATTATGGCGTCGCGTCGGATGTCGTGCCACGTCGAAAACGAAATGTCGAGTTCTCATATGCCTGAGTCAAGACCGAACCGCTACCAAGCTTTAATCAGCCGGATATTCGACGACCATTTCAAGAAGGGCATGACTGAGTTCGAGTTCGAGCGCAACGAACTAAACAGTAATGCGAAGAAACTCAACATAAAGCTGCCCGACAATCTTGGCGACGTAATCTATTCGTTTCGCTATCGAACCGCTCTGCCGGATGACATCCTGAAGACTGCAACGGCAGGTAAGGAGTGGATAATTGAACCCGCTGGCCGCTCTCGCTACCGATTCAAACTCGCACGAGTCAGTCGCATCATTCCCAACGCCGAGCTTCTAGCCATCAAGATTCCGGATGCAACGCCAGAAATCATCACGGCGAATGCCTTGAGTGACGAACAAGCGCTCCTTGCCAAAGTCCGCTACAACCGACTCATAGACATCTTTCTCGGTATCACGACGTACTCGCTCCAGAGCCATCTTCGGACCACAGTCCCGAACATGGGCCAGATTGAGATTGAAGAAGTCTATGTCGGAGTCAACAGAAACGGCCAGCAATTCGTCGTCCCCGTTCAAGCGAAGGGCGGAAACGATAAACTCGCCACGATCCAGACCGCACAGGACATTGCCTGCTGCCGTCAGAAGTTTCCCACGCTGACATGTCGGCCTGTCTCCGCCCAGTTTATGGTCGACGACGTGATTGCCCTCTTTGAACTTGCGATGAAGGGACAAGTAGTTAAAATCGCAGAGGAGCGGCACTATCAACTCGTCCTGGCTGATTCCATCCAAGCCGAGGATTTGAAGATGTATGCGATCCGCTAGTCCCTCATGCCAATGGACCGGGTTACACGGCAAGTTCGGTCGAAAATCATGGCCTCCGTCCGCACGTCGGGAGGCACGACGGAGCGCAAGATGGAGAAGCTCCTCCGGCTTCGCGGAATACGCGGTTATAGGAGACAGTGGCCGGTCGTCGGCAAACCGGACTTCGCGTGGCCGACGGCTAAGGTCGCTTTATTCGTGGATGGATGCTACTGGCACGGATGTCCACGCTGTGACCGCCCATCGAAAAGCAACACGAAGTTCTGGAAGCAAAAAATCGTATCCAACCGTCGAAGAGATGCGCGGGTCTCACGGAAACTACGAAAGGATGGCTGGAGTGTCCAGCGTGTCTGGGAGTGCAGGATAGGCGAAAAACGGACGCTATCGCGCATTGAGCGTGCGGTGAATCGTAGGGGCCCCCGGAACTGACATTAAGTTGCCGACTGAAAGGTTCGTGCCGAGATCGACACCCCTTTTCGCAGTCTGGAAGCTGCGCTTTTTCAAAACTACTTCTACTCCAGCGACTTGGGATCCGACTTGTTCTTCGGCGACTTCGTATCCAGCAACGACACCAACTCTTTCGCGCAAGCGGGAATCGCGACCTTGTGCTCGACAATGATTTCCTTTGCGTCCAGCTTTCTTCCATACAGCTTTTCGTTGGCGCTCCCATCCGAGCGCAAGGTTGATCCCTCCAGCGATATCCCCGCAAACAACCCCTTGTTGCGCGAGTAGGAAAGAATCTCCGCTTCCATCACCACATCGGTGGCGCCCTCGGCCGTGCGCCCCTTGGGCCCCGCCGCAGCCGAGGCGTCCGCCCCCAACTTCACTTTGCTCGACAGCAGTGACCGCGCTCCCTTGGGGTTCATCACCAGCAAAACAAAATCTGTAGCTTGTCCACCCAGCTGGAATCCGATGCTCACACCTTCCAACGCATACAAAGCCGGAGCTCCCCACGGCCCGGTATAGTGCTCGCCGCTGCGGCAGATCATCACGCCGCGTCCGTAGCTGCCTCCCACGCCGAATGCTCCTTTCAATACCGAAGGCAGAATCACCACACACTCCGCCTTATCCAGCAAGTCTTGAGGAATGTCGTCAGGAATGTTCAGGATCTCTTTCATCACCTGGCCGGCATCTTTCACGCGTTCCTCTTCCTTCTCGTCATTGGCGGCGAATGCTGCCGGTGCGAGCAGGCAAAAAGTCAGAAACCATGCTGCGATCCTATTTATCCTCATCAAGTCCTCCGTGGTATCGGGTCTTCCGCGGGCTCGTTCTCCTTACTTCACGGCATACCACACTTCACGGCATACCACGACCATCTTAGCGCGTCCTTTGACATTACAATCCCAAGTTATGCGGCTCCGATTGTGGAAGTCTGCTCGCCTCCGGCCACAACCCTTGACCCTTGCGGCCTTTCGGTCATGACCAAATGGGTGCTCCTTTTGTAACTTGGCACTCTGCTCGAACGCCCTCTAAAGTCAATTGAGAGTATCGCGGAAGGCCGGCCCGCCTTTCGGCTGTTGGCGTGCATCTCATTAGTTGAAAGTGCCCTCTGGGCCTGGGTTGGAGTGAAAATTTTGGACTTTTCAGGCACGAAGTACACGCCGTGTCGCCTTCTGGCGCTAGTAGCCGCTTTGGCGCTTGCCTGCACTCTGTCTTTGCCGGCACTTGCCCAATCGGATGCTTACGCCAGCAGCACGTCCAGTCTGAACGCTTATTCCAGTCCTCCTACCTCTGACGACGATCAGTCCGGCGCTTTGCTTACCATTCGCAAACGCGTCGACGAGGTCAACGTTCTGTTCATCGCGACCGACAAGCATGGCAAGTTCGTCCGCGATCTCAATCAAAACGATTTCTCGATTCTCGACGATCACAAGCCGCCGCAGTCCATTCTCAACTTCCGCCGCGAAACCGATCTGCCTCTGCATCTCGGTCTGCTCATCGATGTGAGCGGCTCAGTCCACGGCCGCTTCGGCTTCGAGCAGGATGCCGCCACCAGCTTTCTGCAGCACTCTATCCGCGCCGGCTTCGACAAAGCTTTCATCGTCGGCTTCAATACCCAGAGTCAGATGTCCCAAGACTTTACCGACAACGTTCAACTGCTCTCCGCGGGCGTGCACAAACTGCAGGATGGCGGCGGCACCGCGCTCTACGACGCCATCTACCGCGCCTGCAAAGAAAAGTTCTTAAAGGACCGTCCCGACCATCCCGCACGCAAGGCCATCGTGGTGGTGAGCGATGGCGAAGATAACCAAAGCGAATACTCGCGCGCCCAGGCCATCGAAATGGCACAGCGCGCCGAAGTCATTATCTACGCCATCTCGACCGACGACAGCGGCCTCATCCTGCGCGGCGACAAGGTTCTCGAACAACTCGCCGAAGCCACCGGCGGGCGCGCTTTCTTCCCCTTCAAGATGAAGGACATCACCCATTCCTTCGCCGCCATCGAGGACGAACTTCGCAGCCAGTACGTCGTCTCCTACCAGCCTGCCGATTTCGACGCCGACGGCCGCTATCGCTCCATCGAAATCTCCGCTCTCAAGAAGGATCTGCAAGTCCGCGCCCGCAAAGGCTACTTCGCCCCGCAGCAATAAGGCCGGAAGCTCCGGCGTTTCGCCTTCAGATTCAACCCCTGTGCGCGAAATTTTGATGTACTGGTTCGGGCAGCGTGAAGCGGTGTAAATCTGGTGCGCCCGGAGAGACTCGAACTCCCAACCCTCTGCTCCGAAGGCAGATGCTCTATCCAGTTGAGCTACGGGCGCGCCCAAGACATTTTACGGCAAAGCGCGAGCCAAAGGGAGTTCCGGTAGTGATGCAGTCTGATAAGGAAGCGAGCCAAACGCGCGATTGATGGGTCCGCAAAGAACGCGGCCCTTCGCGCGGCTCGCCCAGATTCCTCACCGGCAAAGAACGCCGGTTCGGAATGACAAATGCAATGCTGTTCAAATTGAGCCGCTACCGCAGCTTCGCTCTCGCGCCCCGCGCTTACTCCATTTCGAAACTCAAGTACGACAGCCCGTCGCTGCGTTCGACTTGCAGCACGGCCGGATCGCCGCTCTTCAGGCTGAGCACGGCGGCACGCAGCGTGTCCATGGAAGTAATGGGAGTGGTGTTGAGCGCGTGAATCACATCGCCGGTCTGCAGCCCGGTGTCGGGCGTAATGAAGTCGGCGGCGCGGCCGAGCACGACTACGCCGGAAGAGATGCGCAGCGGGCCAATTTTCGCGCTCAGTTCGCTGGTGAGATCGGTGGCAAGAATGCCGATCCGCGGGATGAGATTTTTTTCGGGGTCGGCAGCATCGAAGAGTTGATCCATCTGGTCGCGATGCTCAATCGCCGGAACATACAGAGTTTTCTTCTGGTCGCCGCGCAGGATTTCCAGCTTCAACACCTGATCCAGGCGGTGCAGATAGAGAGCCGAAGAAAGCTGCGGAAGAGTTTCAATGCGGCGATCATCCGCGGTAAGAACGATGTCCTGAACCTGCAGGCCGGCGGCGGCGGCGGGGCCGTCGGGCTTCACATCGGCCACGATCACTCCCCAGTGCTGCGCCAGTTGCAGGCCGTCGGCCAGCGTGGGCGTGATTTCCTGGGCCACGGCGCCAATCTCCACCCGATGCACGTGGCCGTATTGGCGCAGGCTGTGGTAAACAAAATCCACGATACGCGCCGGAATCGCGAAGCCCAAACCTTCGCTGCCGCCGCCGGAGGAAAGGATGAATGTGTTGATGCCGACCACCGAACCATTCATATCGACCAGCGGTCCGCCGCTGTTGCCGGGGTTGATAGGGGCATCGGTCTGAATATAAGTCAGAGGCTTGTCGGGATCGGCCTGGCGGGCGACAGCGCTGACCACGCCCATGGTGACCGAGTTTTGCAGGCCTTCGGGACTGCCGATGGCAAATACGAGTTGGCCTACGCGAGGCCGCTGTTGCGTGAGCAGGGGAAGCGTCGGAAGATCCTTTTCATCGATCTTGAGCAGGGCAAGATCGGTTTCCTTGTGCACGCCCACGAGGCGAGCCTCGAAAACCCGGCGCCTTCCCTCGGCAACGGCGCGGCTTGAATCGCCGGGCAGCGGCAAAGCCACCCGGATGCGCTGCGCGCCTTCCACCACGTGCGCGTTGGTCATGATGTAGCCGCTGGAATCGACAATCACGCCCGATCCCACGGCATGCTGACGCACGATGAGAGCGGTCTGCGTGTGGTTGTCTTCGTGCAGCGGGCCGTAGCCGGTCACCAGAATCTGCACCACCGCCGGAGACACCTTGGCCGCAAGGCTTTCCAGGGCATTGTTGAGTTGCACCAGAGGCGCCAATGCGGGCTCGTCCGGGCTGGCTTTCGCCGCTTCGGCAAGCCTGGTGGCAGGAGTTGGGTTCGCCGGCTTCTGAGTTGGCGGTTGCTGGGCTGGCAGGAAGGTGGTCAACGCCAGAACAATGGCGGTCAATTGGCAGATGAAAGAGCGCAGCAAGCGATTGGCCCGCGCGCGGGAGAAGAATGAATCGAGCATGAGTCGGCTCTCCAAAAAAGAAGGAAGTGGCTCTTATCAGACGGTATCACGCGGGGTTCGGTCGCAGTATAAAGCTTGGTAAAGGGATCGGCGGCGGGATGGAGGCCGTGGATTCCTGCCTGTGATTGCTTTCGGGGGCCTGCGAGAAACGCTGGTTTTTCTTGCAGCATACACATAAATGTGAGATTCTTACACATCGGAGGAAGTTGCGCGTGCGGACAAATATCGACATCGATGACAGGTTGATGCGGCAGGCCATGCGGTGCAGCGGGGCCACAACGAAGCGGGCTGCCGTGGAAGCGGGACTGAGGTTGCTCGCGGAGACGCACGCGCAAGGCTCAATTCGCCGACTGCGGGGAAAAGTAGTCTGGGAGGGTGACCTTCATCAGTCGCGCCTGACGCGGGTTCGGGAGTAGGCCGGACGATGGTCATTGTCGATACGACGGTGTGGATCGATTATCTCCGCGGTACCGAGAACCCGGAAACACGCTGGCTGGATCGGCAACTGCAACGGCAGCGGCTCGGCTTGACCGATCTTATTCTATGCGAGGTTTTGCAGGGGATTCGGGACCAGAGCGCTTTCGCGCGGGTTCGGGCCGACCTGCTGAAATTCCAGGTTTTTCCCACCGGCGGCAGTGGCTTGGCTATTGCCGCCGCCCAGAACTATCGCGAACTGCGCCAGCGCGGCTACACCGTTCACAAGACCTTTGATTGTCTTATTGCCACCTTTTGTATGCAGGCCAGGCACGAACTGCTGCACCGCGATCACGACTTCGACTGCTTCGAGAAGGTGCTTGGGTTGCAGGTGGTGCGTGGGGCGCCCGAGGGGGGAATCTAGTTCCTACCCTTAACTAACTCGGAATCAGGCTTTTATCCCGGTAGCATCCGTGATATAACCGCCCCTGAGCAACAAAAAGTGGGTGATTCGCCCGCCAAGGAGCGTATTCTGATGGCGTTGGGTTCGTTTGCCGATAGTGAGACTCAGGGGTCAACAGTAATTAGCGCCAAGCACGAACGAGGAGGCACTGTGTCCGAAGCACGGACCGGAAAAAGGTTTCCGCTGGAATTGCCGATTAAGATTCATAAAGAGAGCGCCAGCGGCGACTCCAAGGGAACGACAGGAAATCTAAGCGCAGCGGGAGTTTACATCCGCGCCGACGCGTCGCTGGAGATTGGTTCGCCGGTGGAGTTTGAGATCACGCTTCCGCCCGAGGTGACCGGGGGGCAGGATAACGTGGTGATCCAGTGCAAGGGGCGCGTGGTGCGCACCGACCCCACCGGAGCCAGCGCCGACGGCAAGGGTGTGGCCTGCGTGATCGACTCATATGAGTTCGTCAGGAACTCTTAATTAAGGAAGCGAGCCAAACGCGCGAGTATTGCATCGCAAAGAGAAAGAGCGCGATGCTTCGCGCGGCTCGCCCAGATTCCTCACTGCGCAAAAAGCGCTTGTTCGGAATGACAATGGAACTTTTGGAGCGCCAATAACATGCTCAAACTGATTCTTGCCGACAACCAGGCCATCTTCCGCGCCGGCATCGCTAAAGTGCTGGCGGTAGAAGACGAGATGCGCATTGTGGCGCAGGCTCAAACACCGGAGCAGATGTTCATGGCTCTGGACAAATTCCGTGCCGCAGTGCTGGTAGTGGCCGCGGGCTTTCACAACGATTTCGCCGCCATCATATTGGCGGCGAATAAAGCGAAGACGCGGGTGGTCGTGCTGGCCGATACCGGCGAGAGTGCCCAGCGCCACATGGCGAACGGGGCGCACGGCGTGGTTTACCGCAATGTGACCAGCGCGGCCCTCGTCGACTGCGTCCGCAAAGTGGCGCGCGGCGAAACCTGGGTGCAGGACGTCGCGGTGCCAAGCGAGCTGACCGAAAACGATATGGTCGGACTGCGAGTGCGTGATCGCCTCACCGCAAAAGAGCTGCGCATCGTCGCCTTAATCGTGCAGGGCTACAAGAATAAGGAAATCGCCACGCAGCTCGGCACGACCGAACAAGTCATCAAGAACTATCTGCGCAACGTCTATGACAAGATCGGCGTCTCCGACCGGCTGGAGCTGGCGTTGTTCACCATCCACCACCGGATTTTGAACGAAGCCGCCGCCGCAACTACGGCGGGGCCTATGCAGCAGCCTCCGGCGGGAGTGATGCCGTAGGCAGGTTTTGTGGGTTGTATGAGGACCGCCCCGCGGGGCGGTCTTTGTGTTTTCCAGGCGGTTTCCAAAACCGTTCCTGGGGCTGTTCTCCTACCCTTAGAGATGTCATCCCGAGCGTAGCGAGGGACCTTGGTTCTTGCCCGCGCCATATCCGTCCCCGCCACGAGAAACCCCAAAGTTGCGCCGCATCGTTCCACTTGAGTGCCGCATCTACTCCTCATGGAATTTCGAACGTTAGGACATTCTGGTCTGAAAGTACCCGTCTTAAGTTATGGCACGGGCACATTTGGTGGCGGAAACGAATTCTTTAAAGCCTGGGGCGCAAGCGACGTGGCCGAGGCAACTCGCCTTGTCGATATCTGCCTGGAAGCGGGCGTGAATCTCTTCGATACGGCCGACGTCTACTCCGACGGACTCTCCGAAACAATTCTTGGGAAAGCAATTGCCGGCCGCCGCGACAATGTATTGATCTCGACCAAGGCAACTTTCCGCATGGGAAATCAAACCGGCCCGAACGATCTGGGATCGTCGCGCTATCATCTTATCCGCGCTTGCGAAGCCAGCTTGCGCCGGCTGGGTACGGACCACGTCGACATCTATCACCTCCACGGCTTCGACGCGCTCACTCCGGTCGAGGAAGTTTTGAGCACGCTCAATCAACTTGTCGTGAGCGGCAAAGTGCGATACATCGCCTGCTCCAATTTCTCCGGCTGGCATCTGATGAAGTCTCTCGCCGTCGCCGATAAATTCGGCTGGGCGCGCTACGTGGGCCACCAGGTTTACTACTCGCTGATTGGCAGAGAGTACGAATGGGAACTCATGCCTCTGGCCTTGGATCAGGGAGTCGGCGCACTCGTGTGGAGTCCGCTGGGATGGGGCCGCTTGACGGGAAAGATCCGGCGCGGAAAACCGTTGCCGGCGGAGAGCCGTCTGCACAAGACCAGCGAACAAGGTCCGCAGATGGCCGATGAATATCTGTATAAGGTGGTTGATGCGCTGGACGCCGTTGCCAAAGAGACGGGCAAGACCGTGCCGCAGGTGGCGCTGAACTGGGTGGTGCAGCGGCCGTCGATTTCGACCGTAATCTTCGGCGCGCGCAATGAAGAGCAGTTGCGGCAAAACCTGGGCGCGGTGGGATGGAATCTCTCGGCTGCGCAGGTTGCAAAATTGGATGCCGCCAGCGATGTAACGCCGGTTTATCCGTACTGGCACCAGCGGCAGTTTCTGGAGAGAAATCCGGTGGCGATGTAGCGAGGCGTTGCCGGCGAGACGCCGGCGCTACACTTTCTCTGCTACTGACTTCGCCTGCGTAAACAGATACAGATAATCCGGCCCGCCGGATTTCGAATCGGTCCCCGACATGTTGAACCCGCCGAACGGATGCGCGCCCACCATCGCACCGGTGCACTTGCGGTTGATGTACAGGTTGCCTACGTGGAAGTCGCGGATCGCGCGGTCGATCTTGTCGCGTGACTTGGTGTAGATGGCGCCGGTGAGGCCGAACTCGGTGTCATTCGCGATTTCGAGGGCATGGTCGAAGCCGCGTGCTTTGATCACTGCCAGCACCGGTCCGAAGATTTCTTCCTGTTCGAGTTTCGACTTGGCGGGAATATCTGCGATCACGGTAGGCTGGATGAAATAGCCTTCGCCCGCGCCGGTGGCGCGCTCGCCGCCGGTGAGCACGCGTCCATCTTTCTTCCCTTGCTCGATGTATTCGAGGATGGTCTTCATCGAGCCTTCGTTGATCACCGCGCCCATGTTGGCGTTCTCCGCCGGATCGCCGACGGTAATTTTTTCCACGCGCGCTTTGAGCTGTTCGAGGAACTTATCGTACACGCGCTCGTCGACGATGGCGCGCGAGCAGGCTGAGCACTTCTGCCCCTGGAAGCCAAACGCGGCCTGTGCCACGCCTTCCACGGCCGAGTCGATATCGGCGTCGGCATCGACGATGATAGCGTCCTTGCCGCCCATTTCGAGGATGGTGCGCTTGATCCAGACCTGGCCGGGAGCCTGCGTGGCGGCAACTTTGTTGATATGCAGGCCAACTTCGCGGGAACCGGTGAAGGCGATGTAGCGAGTCTTGGGATGCGCCACCACCGCATCGCCGAAGCTCGCTCCCGCTCCGGGGCAGAAGTTCACCACGCCTTCCGGCATGCCCGCCTCTTCCAGGAGTTCGATGAACTTCGCGGCGATGGTAGGCGAATCGCTCGAAGGCTTCAGGATCACCGTATTGCCGCTGACGATCGAAGCCACGGTCATCCCGGCCATGATCGCGCAAGGGAAGTTCCACGGAGGAATCACCGCGCCTACGCCGAGCGGGATGTAGGTCAGCGAATCGTGTTCGCCGGGCAACTGCACAGGTGGTTCAGCCTTCGCAAAACGCAAGGCTTCGCGGGCATAGAACTCGCAGAAGTCGATGGTCTCGGAGATGTCGGCATCGGCCTCGCCCCAGTTCTTGCTGACTTCGAAAACCAGCCAGGCCATGTAATCCATTTTGCGGTTGCGGAGAAGGTCGCCGACGCGGAACAGCAGGCTGGCGCGCTCTTCGATGGGAGTGCGGCTCCAGGAGGTGAAGGCTTTCAGTGCGGCGCTCATCGCCGGCTCCACGTGCTCTTTGCCTGCCTTCTGATGTATACCGACAATTTGCGAAGGCTTCGAGGGATTCAGCGACTTGATCTTGTCCCCGGTCTTGACGCGCTGGCCGCCAATGATGAGGTCATACTCGCGTCCGAGCTGGCCGCGGACCCGTTCGATGGCGGCGCGCATCTTGCGGGCGTTGTCTTCGTGGCGGAAATCGTAGAAAGGCTCATTGATGAATGGGCCTTGGCGCGTCGACGTGCGCGGCCGGACGGGGGCTTCGGCGATGGCCATGGGAGTTCCTTTCGGAGAAAACCTGTATTAGATCTCGGTTATCGTAGAACTACTATTTTAGCACCGCGCGAGACTCGCGCTTTTGGATCACTTGCGCTAGTGTATGAAACACGTTTTATGGTCTGGTCGGCATCTGGCCGATGGAGGCGCAGCATGAAAGATAGTCTGATCGCGGCATCTATCCGAAAGGCTTCCAAAAACTGGAGGGACTGGAGGGACGTCTTCCAACACAATGGCACGGTGCCCAGTAATCCGTTGCTAGCCGATCCGGATCGGTTCACTTCCTTCTTGCAGGAATACAGAGTCAGCCGAACGATAAGGAGCGGGAGGCACCAAGAGTTCCGGCGCAAGTTAAGGGACTCCCAGCGGTTCGTGAAGGCGATTCAGGACGATACCGGCGAGTCCCTTGATCTCTTCGCGGACAAACTGCGGGCAGACTTTGGGACCCGCGATGGCAAGAACCGCGTGATCTCGGCGCTATCGAAGGTGGCCGCTTTTGTGAGGCCGGAACGATTCGTAGCTTGGGATGCGTATGCCAAAAGAGGAGTTAACAAGGCCCTAGGGCGCGCCGCTAACAGCAGGTTCGAGGGCTACGCGCAGTACCTCTCGGATTTCGGGACACTTTGGGACGGGACGCACGGGCAAGAGATTAGAAACTATGTGACGCGAAATGGCGCGTTCTCCGCCGTAGAAGCCGAGCCGCGTTTTCTTCGGCGGGCCCTGGACGTTTGTTTGATGAAGCTCGGGGGCCGTTGGGCCAAGAGGGGCGGCCGCTAATGGACATCAATCGCGTAGGCGTGATTGGTGCGGGAACCATGGGCAACGGCATTGCCCATGTGTTCGCCCGCAGCGGATATTCCGTGGTTCTGTGCGATGTGGAGCAGCGCTTTCTGGATCGCGGGCTGGCCACCATCACCAAGAATCTTGAACGTGAAGTCGCGAAGAACAAGATCTCGGCCGAAGACAAGGCATCCGCGTTGCAGAAGATCGAGCCGGTGACTGAACGTGCCCGGCTTGCCGACTGCGACTTCATCGTAGAGGCGGCAACGGAGAAGTTCGAAATCAAGGCGGAGATTTTTCGCGATCTTGACCGGTTGACGCGGCCTGAGGTGATTCTGGCTTCGAACACATCGTCGATTTCCATCACCAAGCTGGGGGCTCTGACCAAGCGGCCGGACAAAGTGATTGGCATGCACTTCTTCAATCCCGTCCCGGTGATGAAGCTGGTGGAGGTGATCCGCGGGCTGGCCACTTCGCAGGAGACATTTTCTGAAACTCGGAACCTGTCTCTAAAGCTCGACAAGACGCCGGTCGAGGTCAACGACGCGCCCGGATTTGTCTCCAACCGCGTGCTGATGCCGCTGCTCAACGAAGCCATGTATGCGGTGATGGAAGGCGTGGCTACGGCAGAAACAGTCGACGAGGTCTTCAAGCTCGGTATGGCGCATCCCATGGGACCGCTCACCTTGGCCGACTTCATCGGCCTCGACGTTTGCCTCGACATCATGCGTGTTCTGCAGGATGGGTTGGGCGACCCCAAATACCGGCCGTGTCCGCTGCTGATCAAGATGGTCGACGCAGGCTGGTTGGGGAGGAAGAGTGGGCGGGGGTTTTATAAGTATTGAACCTTAAGGGGCTAAAGCCCGCATTGATCAGGGACGCTTTACGCGGCGCTAAAGCGCCGCTCTTCCACGTTACTGCACGCGTTCGACGTTAGTGCGGGCATCAACGCTTGACCGAATGACGACTGAGCTAGTTTCGCAACGAACCCGAGGCGATGTGCCGTTCTATGTGCTGGCCGCCCTCGCGGGGATGGGCACAGGGCTGGCGGACGTCGCCCTCAACGACCTGCTTTTTACCGCACTCCTGGTGCTGGCGGCATGCATGTTGCTGGGCCTGCTGCGGCCGCGCTGGCCGTGGCGGTGGGTGGTAGTTGTGGGAATATTCATTCCTCTGGCCGAACTCGCAGCCTACCTCATTCTCACCGTGAAGCCGACGCGGGCCCAGGTCTATGGATCATTTCTGGCGGCGTTGCCCGGCATCGCAGGCGCTTATGGCGGCTCTCTGATGCGCGGCGTGATCGACAATCTGCGGCAGGGGAAGTGAAAAGGCAGTGGTCAGTGGTCAGTGGTCAGAAGGGCGGAAACCGAAGCTGGCTACAGTCCACTGAGCAGTGGCCACTGAACCCTGAGCACTGGCCACTGCCCTTAGGTACCGGATAACGAAAAAGTTACTCCCGGTTCCACAGGGCGGTCGCGTATGCTGCGAGCATGGGTGTAACCGTCTCGATGCTGGCCAGCGGCAGCCGGGGGAATTGCGCGTTTGTGGCCAGCGCGCGCACCAAGATTCTGGTGGATGCCGGCATTTCCTGCCGCGAGACTTGCAAGCGCTTGCAGTCGCTGGGCGAAGATCCGCAGTCGCTCTCGGCGATTCTGATCACTCACGAACACTCCGATCATGTTTACGGCCTGGCAACGCTGGCCAAGAAGCTGCGCATCCCAATTTTTATGACCGGGGCGACGCATGCGGCGTGGGCACGGGCGCTGCGCAATGAGAATGGCGAGCGGCCGCAACTGGAAAAACTGGAGCGCTTCGAATCCGGGCATCGTTTTCAAATTGGCGATATCGAGGTCAACCCCTTCACCATTCCCCATGACGCCGCCGACCCGGTGGGTTTCACGTTCCGCGTGGAGGGCGCCAAGGTGAGCGTGGCCACCGACCTGGGCTACCTCCCGGTGAATGTTCGCGACCACTTGCGCGGGTCCGACGTCCTGATCATGGAGTCCAACCACGATGTGGAGATGCTGCGCGGGGGCGGCTATCCGTGGGCGGTGAAGCAGCGCGTGGCCAGCAACGTGGGGCACCTGTCGAACCGGAAACTCGCGGATTTCTTCACCAGCGACTATGATAATGGTGCAGCCTTTGTAGTGCTGGCGCATCTATCCGAACAGAACAATCACCCGGAAATCGCGCGGCGGGAGGCAGAGAAGGCGCTCTCCGCGCGAGGTGGCTTGTTTCAGAATCGCGTGCTGGTGGCGGAGCAGTCCCAGGTTTTGCCGCCCATCCAGTTGTAGTCGCCAGTCTGTAGTCCCTTATGAGTCAGCAGTGCATTGATCCGATTGTGGGCAAGATCCTGGCGGGCTGGCGCTACGACATTTCCGGCCTGGCGCCGGAGATGCGCGGCGACTACGAAAGCCACTTCGCCGGATGCGAGCGCTGCCGCGGACGCCAGCGCATGCACCGCATGATCGACGTAGGCCTGATCGCGCTGGCTTCGGTTTCGGGCGCGGTGTTTCTGCTGGCCTTTGGAGTGATCCGCCACTTTGGTCCGCGGCACGCCTTCTGGCTGGAGATCGCCGCGCTGGCCGGTTTTGCCCTCTCGGCGCTGATCTGGCTGGTTGTAGCCGTAGCCACGCCCGCACCCGTTACCGTTCTCGACGCAGCCAAGCAAGGCGCACGGCGCGTGCACGATCGCCTGCCTCCCGAGATTCGCGAGCGCCTGCCGGAAGAACTTCGCGTGAAAATTACCGGGACATAATCGTGATCCGATCCTTTGCAAGAGTCAGCGCGATGGTTTTGCTGAGCACCATGCTTGCCGCCAGTGCAGGGACCATTTGCATGCCGCCCCTCGCGCCCGCGCACTCTTCCCTGGCTGGATGTCATTCCCCGCGGATTCCATCGCATCCGCGCCCCTCTGATCTTCAGTGCTGCATAGGCCGCCATCCTTCAGCCCTGCTGACCAATGTTTTTTCTTCTCGTCTCGCGGTGCAGCCCGGGGATGCGTGCGCCACTCACAAGCCGGAGGCTGCGACCAGCAGCTGCGCATTTGCGACTGCGCTGATGCCTTCCAACAGCCCGCCTCGCGTGCCGATTCTCAGAATCTAAACCCACCATCTGCTTCCACTCTTTCGCGGCATGCGCCCACACGCGCATGCTTGCAGTCACGTTTTTTTTGCGTAAGGAGGATGTTGTGGCCAGGGTCGATCTCTGTTCAATCGCCGTCTCTTTAATCGTCGCCTGTGCAATCGCCGTGGGGATGTCATCGGTTGCGGCGCAGGACACGGCGATGGGCGGAATGCACATGGACATGCCGGAGCACGCTCTGCAGCTGCCCTCGCCGCATGCCGGCTCGGGAACCGGCTGGGAGCCCGCTTCTGTGCCGGAGCACGAGTGGATGCTGATGCGCGGCGGCTGGGAGTTGATGGCCCACGGTGTGATCTTCACCGACTACAACCAGCAAGGGGGCCCGCGCGGCGAGGGCAAAGCCGAGTCGGTAAATTGGGAAATGCTGATGGAGCAGCACCGGCTGGGCCGGGGAATCATTCTGCTGCGCCAGATGTTTTCGGCGGAATCGCTAACCTCGCCGCATCCCGGCTTCCCGGAGCTGTTTCAGACAGGCGAGACTTACCACGGCGAGCCGCTGGTCGATCATCAGCATCCCCACAATGTGTTTGCGGAACTCTCCGCTTTGTACACGCTGCCGCTCTCGAAGAGAGTCTCGTGGGAGTTGTACGGGGGCCCGTCGGCGGAGCCCGCGCTCGGCCCAGTCACCTACATCCACCGCACGTCCGCCGCGGAACTGCCGCTGGCGCCGCTCAGCCATCATTTGCAGGATTCCACGCACACCAGCTTCGGCGTGGTCACCACCGGATTCGTCATCGACCGCGTGAAGCTGGAGGCTTCCGCCTTCAACGGGCACGAGCCGAACGAAGAACGCTGGAGCATTCAGCCCGCTGCGCTGGATTCCTGGTCCACGCGGGCCAGCATTGCGCCTGCGCGAAACTGGACGGCGCAATATAGTATCGGGCACCTCGACCACCCGGAGGCGCTGGAACCCTGGAACCAGTGGCGCCAGACCGCTTCTGTGGAATATAGCCGTCCGCTGGCCGCGGGCAATTGGGCGACCTCGCTGATTTGGGGGCGCGTGCACGAGATCGCAACCCCCACCAATCTCAATGGCTATTTGCTCGAATCCACGCTGAACTTCCTGCAGCGCGATTACTTGTTCACGCGGATGGAACTGGTGGATAAGGACGAATTATTTTCCCAGGCGGCAGTGCCAACGTCGTACCGCATCGGCGCCTACACTTTCGGCGGCACGCGCGATCTGTTGCAGAATCGCGCCTGGCAACTGGGACTGGGCGCGGACGTGACGGTTTACTCGAAGCCGGCCGCGCTGGATGCGGCGTACGGCGATTATCCGGTGTCGTTCCAGATCTTCCTGCGGATGCGTCCGGGATTGCCCGCACGCGAACATCACTAGCGGACCTCACTAGTGGAGATCGATATTGCCTTTGCGGGTTCCCGCGTGAAGAATTCCCGACTGCTCGGTACGAACTGGGCGAGAATGGACGCAATGAGGGGGACTGTAAGAACACTGCGGGTGGTGCAGTGGACTATGCTGGGCAGCATTTTGCTCTATGCTGTCGTGGGCGAAGTTCTGCGCCACGGTGCCCGAACCATCGATCCTTCGCTGAGCTACGTTTTTACCACCGCGGGCGTAGCGATTGTGGGCGTGATTTTTGTTGTGCGGCGCACTCTGGTGCTGCGTTCCGCGGAAAGCCTGGCGTCCCACCCCGACGACTCCCTCACTCTGCGGCACTGGAAGAGTGGCTACATCACTACCTACGCTCTGTGCGAGGCCCTGGGGCTGTTCGGCCTGATCCTGCGCTTCATGGGCTGCTCTTTCCAGCAGAGCTTGCCCTTCTACATCGGCGGCTTTGTGCTGCTTTTCTTCTTTGGACCGCAAGAACCCGCCAGCACTTGAATCGCCCGCCTAAAGCCCCGCCCGGGAAAAGAACAGAAGCCGCTAACATTTAAGCCCCCAAATTGGAGTTATCATGTCCCAGAGGTGATCTCATGTCCATCAATGGGCCGGAGGAGTTAGCCGGAATGCGCGCCGCCGGAGCGGTGGTTTGCCTCATGCTCGAGGCCATGAAAAATGCAGTGCGCCCCGGAATCACCACCGCTGAATTGGATGAAGTGGGCGCGGACGTAATGAGAAAGCACGGAGCACAGTCCGCTCCGGCTTTGGTCTACGGGTTCCCTGGGGTGAACTGCATTAGCCTCAACGATGAAGCGGTGCACGGCATCCCTGGCCAACGCGCATTGCAGCCAGGCGATTTGGTCAAGCTCGACGTCACCGTCGAGAAAAATGGATTCATGGCGGATGCCGCCGTCACCGTTCCCGTGGGCGAAGTAACGGAAGAGCGTCAACGCCTGATCGAATGCGCGGAGCGAGCCTTCGCCAAGGCCATGCTGGTGGCGCGAGCCGGCTTTCGCGTTTCGGAGATTGGCCGAGCCGTCGAGCGTGAGGTGAGGCGCTGCGGCTTCTCAGTGATTCGCGATCTCGGAGGCCACGGCATCGGACGCACCATCCACGAAGAGCCGCGCGTTCCCAACTATGCCGATCCGGAAGCCAATCAAGTGTTGACCGAAGGCCTGGTGATTACCGTCGAACCGATTATTGCGGCGGGGTCGGGCAGGTCATTCGTCGCGAACGATAAATGGACGATTGTCACCGCGGACCACCGCCCATCCGCGCATTACGAGCATACTCTGGTCATCACAAAAGGCGCGCCGATCCTTCTCACCGCGGCCTAGTGCTCATCGCACAGACATGTACGCACTCGTACAGGAGCTCCGCTTCGCATTTCGCCAACTGGCGAAAGCGCCAGTCTTCACCGTAACCGTTGTCCTCACGCTCGCTCTAGGTTTCGGAGCCACGACCGCTATCTTCTCCCTCGTCGAAGGCATCCTCCTGCGTCCGCTGCCATTCAGCAATCCGGACCGCCTCGTTCTGTTGGGAGATCACCTGGGAGGAGGCCCGAACACCCCCGTCACTGCCCGCGAGATCGGCACATACGCGAACGCAACCAGCGCCTTTTCCTCTCTTGGCGGTTACACCAGCACCAACTATGAGCTTTCCGGCGGCGCAACTCCGGAGGAAGTCGACGCCGCCCGGTTCACCGCAGGCGTCTTCCCAACCTTGGGTGTTCGCCCGATCCTGGGCCGAGTCTTCACGAAACAGGAAGAGGACGGGCATCAGCCGCTCGCCGTGATCAGTTATGCCCTGTGGATGAACCGCTACCACCGTGACCCACACGTCCTCGAAAGCGCGATCGTTCTTGATCGCAAGGCGTACACGATCATAGGCGTGATGCCGCGCAGCTTCGAGTTCCCGCTGGAAGACGGACAACTCGACCAGGCGCAGTTGTGGGTGCCCTTGAGCCTGACACCCGACGAACTTTCCGACCAGCACGCCGGCTTTTGGGGATACCGCATGGTGGCCCGCCTCAAGGATGGCGTTACCCTCTTGCAGGCAGCGCAAGATGCCGACCGCGTCGCCCGGCAGATCATGCGCAGTTTTCCCGCCAGCATGTCTGCGATCCATATCCAGGGAGACGTCACGTTGCTGCGCGAGTTCGCCGTCGGCGATGTCCGGCCATTGCTGCGCACGCTGTTCTTAGCTGTCTCCATCGTCCTGCTGATTGCTTGCGTGAATGTTGCCGGTCTGTTGTTGGTGCGGGCGATCCGCCGGCGCCGGGAATACGCGGTTCGACTGGCTCTGGGCGCGGGTTCCGGCGTTATCGTGCGCGAATCTGTCTTCGAAGGCCTGCTGCTCAGCCTTGCCGGTGGCCTGTTGGGCTTGGCGTTTGCGGCGACCGCGATCCGCACCGCGTTGCACCTGCTGCCGGAATCCATGCCGCGCGTCGACTCCATCTCCATGGACGGACGCGTTGTCACATTTGCCCTCCTCGTCGCCCTGGCAACTGGCGCGCTCTGCAGCCTTGCGCCCGCCTTCGCGGCCCTGCGAACCAATCTGACAGAAAGTCTCAAAGAGGGCAGCCGGACCGGCAGGGGCTCAAACCATGCGTGGTTGCACTCCACCCTGGTGGTCTCGGAAATCGCGATTGCCCTGGTGCTGCTCACCATCTCGGGCGCCTTCCTGCGCAGCTTCCAGAAGATGCGCGCCGTCGACCCCGGCTTCCGTCCCGACCACGTCCTCGTCGCCAGTTATCAACTGCCGCTCAACCAGTACCCCACCGAAACTTCCGTCGACGCCTTCAATCGTGCTGTCGTCGACCGGTTTGCAGGCAAGCCCGGGATCGTCGCCGTCGGCATCACTGACGTTCTCCCGGCATCCGGTTCTTACCATGGATCTGCTTACACCATCGAAGGCCAGCCCGTAGAGAGTTGGAAGCTGAAATTCTCCATGTTCGCGATGACCTACGGCGACTATTTCCCGGCCATGGGAATCCCGCTCGTCGACGGCCGGTACTTCACCATCGAGGACCGCTCCAATTCACCCCTGGTCGTGATCGTCGGTCAGTCGATGGCCAGACATTCCTGGCCGGGCCAGCGGGCCATCGGCAAGCGCATGCACGTCGGCAATCCGCAGAAGGGACTGCCGTGGGCAACCGTGGTTGGCGTGGTCGCCGATACCAAGATCGGCTCGCCGGATGAGCCCAGCGGCGATCAGTGGTATTTGCCTGCGCAACAGCCTGCCATTCTCTTCGGCTCGGAATTTACGGGGAAGCTCACCGACGCCGCCGGCGGATGCATCACCCTCCATTCGGCCCTCCCTCCCGAGCAGATGACTCAAACCCTGCGCTCAAGTATCGCCGAAATCGATCCGCTACTGGCCTTGCAGCAAGTGCAGCCCATGGATGACGTGATCTCCAACGTGGAAGCACCCCGCCGCTTCAACACCGACCTCATCACCGCCTTTGCCGCAGGCGCTCTCCTGCTTGCCATCACCGGAATCTATGCCGTGGTCGCCTTCTCCGTCTCACTGCGCACGCAGGAGATTGCCATCCGCATGGCGCTCGGCTCCCAGCGCGCCGGCATCGCCCGGCTCATTCTGATTTCGGGCGCGAAACTGGCGCTCCTCGGATGCGTCCTCGGTGTGCTCGGTTCGTTAGCCGTGTCACACCTTGTCAGCTCTTTCCTCTTCGACGTCAGCGCCACTGACCCGCTCATCTACACGGCGGGTGTTCTGATCATGATGCTGATGGCTCTGCTGGCATCGGCGCTTCCCGCAACCCGTGCGGCTTCCGCCGACCCAATCGACGCCCTGCGCTCGATTTAGAAATTCGCCTACTTAATATGGCAACTCGCCAACCCGCGCTTTTCCAGATACTGCTGGTGGTAATCCTCGGCGGGAAAGAACGCGACCGCGGGAACGATTTGCGTGACGATCGGCTTGGAATAACGGTGGGCCTTCTCCAGCGCTTCCTTCGAGGCTTGCGCCGCGGTCTGCTGTTCCGGCGTGTAGAAGAAGATGGCGGAGCGGTATTGCGTGCCCCAGTCCGGCCCCTGCCGGTTGAGTTGCGTGGGGTCGTGGTTCTCCCAGAATACTTTCAGCAAGTCGCTGTAGCGAACCTGCGCCGGATCGAATTCCACTTCCACCGCCTCGGCATGGCCGGTGCGGTCCGTGCAAACTTCCTTGTAGGTGGGATTGTCCGTCTGTCCGCCGGTATAGCCCACGCGCGTGCCCAGCACCCCCGGCATCGCCCGAAAAGTCGCTTCCACTCCCCAGAAACATCCCGCTGCAAATGTAGCTTTCTCCATTTTTTAGATCGCTCCTGCGCTTATCGTAGCGCCGCCGTCCCTTCGACCTCGCTCAGGGCAAGCCTGGCGGCTATCCTCGCCCGCATGTTTCATCCGACCCTCATTAGATGACGAATTCGCCAGAAAGTCACGCCCGCACCACGAAACCGTCGAGCTGCGCTCGACCGACAGCCGAGAGCCTGCCCTGAGCCTGTCGAAGGGGCGGCTGTCGCCACGTGGGTTTTTTCCGAATCCGGCCGGCCAATTGACGCTGCCCAGCGATTCAGGTTAAAGTTCGAACACTGCTGTCGTAGTCGTTGTTCCCAGGAGTCGTTCTGTGGTTCTAGGTTCCAGCCCCGCCGGAGGTGTGCAGAAGTTTGCCATCTGCCTGCTTTTCGCTCTAGCAAGCATCCATGCGGCACTGGGCGCTGCAAACTTCACACCGCAGCGCCGTGTCGGCTATACCACCGGCGACCAGTGGGAGCCCGCGCTGGCAGCCGACGGCCACGGACACGTCTATATTCTATTTCCTCAGTATGGCGCGGTCAGCAACTGCCCGGCCTGCACCGCTCCCACGATGGCTCTGCTGGTCAGTGACGACGACGGCACTTCCTGGGAGCCGCCGCGGCCCCTTGTGACCTCATCGTCCGGACAATTTGATGCCCAGATCAAGGTCGACCCGGTTGATCGGCAGACGCTGTATGCATCGTGGTTGCAGGGCAAGCACGACGTAATGGTGGCGCGGTCGCAGGATTTTGGGCGCTCCTGGTATTTGGCCATCGCTGAACATTCTCCCGAAGTTGTTATCGACAAGCCGGTGCTGGCCGTTCGCGGCCCTAACATCTACGTGAGCTTTAACCACGATGAGACGCTCGCGGTAGCGGCGTCGCATGATTACGCCCAGAATTTTTCCTCCACTGTACTGAATCCCGGCGCCGGGCCGGGCTGGTCACTGGCTGCAGGGGCCACTGTGGATTCCGCCGGCAACGTTTATTTTTCCTGGACGGCCTATCCGCGAACAGATATTCTCACGCGGCCGGTGGAGGTGTTTGTAAGCCGGTCTTCTGACAGCGGCCGGACCTGGAGTACGACGCCGATGGACGTTTCCAGCGCGGCGCCGGGTTGCCTGGCCCAGTTCTGTTCGGCTGGCTTTCTCGCTTCCCAGATGGCGCTGGCTTCCGACGATTCTGGAACGATCTATGCTTTGTGGAACTCCGGCTCGGCCACAGGCGGACCGGAGCGCATTTACTTCGCCTCTTCCACGGACGAAGGGGAAAACTGGTCAGCCAAGGTTGACGTCTCGAACGCTCCGTTAGGCGCGGAGCACTGCTTCGCGGCCATCACCGCCGGCGCCGCAGGGGACGTCCGCATCGCCTGGATGGACGCTAGAGAAGTGGACGCGCAAAACCATCCTCTTTGGAATACCTTCTACCGAACTTCCACTAATGGCGGGGCGACTTGGTCGCCGGAGTCGCAACTCTCCGGCCCGGTGCGGGGATACGATTACATTCTGCCCAACGGTTTCCTCTTCCCATTCGGCAACTTGTTTTCCATCGGCATCGATAACCTCTCCGCCACGCATGTGGTGTGGGGAGAAGGCCGCAATTACAACTCGCCGGGTTCGATCTGGTACACGCACGGGCGATAAGCTTGTTGTTTGGCTACTCGACAATCAACCCACCAATTAGATCCGCCAGCCGCGTGACGTTGTGGTCCTCGCACCAGCTCTCCAGTTCGCCCACAATCTTTTCGGTAGCGCAGGGATCCCAATAACTAGCCGTGCCAATCTGCACCGCAGTCGCGCCCGCGAGCATGAATTCCGCCACATCGGCCGCGGTTGAAATGCCTCCCATGCCGATCACCGGAATGTTCACCGCGTGCGCCGCATCGTAGACCATGCGCAGCGCAATCGGCTTGATGGCCGGCCCCGAGAGTCCGGCGGTTACGTTGGCGATGCGCGGCTTGCGCGTGTCGGCGTCGATGGCCATCGCCACAAAAGTATTGATCAGCGAAATCGCGTCCGCGCCCGCCTCCTGCGCAATGTGCGCCATCTGCGCGATGCTGGTCACATTGGGCGAAAGCTTCACGATCAAAGGCCGCCGCGCCGCGCGCTTCGCGGTAGTCACCACCTCGTCGAGCAGTCGCGGATCGCTGCCGAATTGCAATCCGCCATGTGCCGTGTTGGGGCAGGAAACGTTCAGTTCGTAGGCGGCGATGCCTTCACCGTCGTTGAGAATCTCAATGGTTCTTTCGTAGTCCTCGCGGGTGTAACCGAAGACGTTGGCGAACACAACGATGTTCTTGATCTGCCGGAGCCGAGTCAGTTTCTCCTCCAGAAACGCCGCCGCGCCAATGTTCTGCAGTCCAATGGCGTTAAGCATCCCGGCCGCGGTTTCCCACAACCGCGGCGGCGGGTTGCCAATCATCGGCTCGCGCGAGAGCCCTTTGACTACGAATCCACCCAGCTTGTCGAGGTGCACCACGTCCTCGAACTCCACGCCGTAACCGAAAGTTCCACTCGCCGCAATGATGGGATTCTTCAGTTCGATGCCAGCCAAGCTCACACCGAGATCGATCGCAGACTTGCTGGCATTTTCGGAGGAAGGTGTCACCGCTGCGCCCCTTCATTCGGAGACCGCACCGCATTCTCCGCCTGATGCGGCGGAGCAATCGCCTCCGTCAATACCCGTCCTACGGCATGCGTGGGAGCGTTAATCCCCAGCAGCGATGCCAGCGTGACCGCCAGATCGACCGGTTCGGCATGCGTGCGATAGGTTCCTGTCCGGAACGGCAACCCGTAGAAAGCCAGCGGCACGTGCGTGTCGTAAGTATAAGGCGATGCGTGGTCCGTACCCGTGGCCGAACCTACCGCGTAGATATCGGGCACTCCCATCACATACCAGCCGCCTTCTGGCGAATAACTATGCAGGAACTTCGTTCCGAGAGTAGTGCTCGGCACCAGTCCTTCTGCAAGTTGCGACTTGGTAAAGTACTCGCGCACCAGCCCAGCCTGCTTCATCGCTTCGCCCACGGCAGCTTCAGCGTCGTGCTCTCTTACGTGGACCGCTGCGAATGCGTCCTCGTCGAGCCATGCGACCGGGTAATCGAACTTTACGTAGGAGCCGGCATGACCGGGGGAAAACTTCGCGGCGAGCGTAGCGTTGATCTGCGCTTCGAGCTTGCCCACTCCCAGGTTCGCCGCGGGGATGCGCAACTTCTTCGCCGCATCCGGCAGAGCGGAAACACCATGGTCGGCCGAAAGCGCGATCCACACATTCGCCAGCCCGATCTGATGGCCGAGGAAGCCGAAGAAGTCGGCAAGTTCACGATCGAGCGCGAGCGCCATGGCCGCCATCTCCGGAGAATCCGGCCCTACTTGATGTCCGAGAATATCGTTCGGCGAAAGGCTGATGGCAAGCAAGTCAGTTGCCTTCCCTCCGCCGAGATTTTCGTAAACGACTAACTCCTTGGCGAATTCCAGTTCGTACTCGTTGGCGAAGGGAGTGGAACCGATGACTTCATAGAAACCTGCGTCGGAACCATCTTTCCCTTTGCGATGCGCCGTCGAGCGTAACAAATCTCCGTTGGCATTCTTCCAGTCACGATCCCAATATTTCGCCGCCCGATTGCCGCCGTTGAAATCCTGCGCCCACTTGGGCAAGTCCCGGCGATAGTAAGTGGAAGTAATCCACGCGCCGCTCTTCGGTTCGATCCAATAAGCGGCATCGGCCGCAAAGCCACCGGGCAGCACGGCAGCCCGGTCCTTCAAGGACAAGCTGAACACGCGCGCCTGCCCTTGCGTGGCCAGTTTGAGTTCGTCGCCCAGGGTATCCGCCAGTAAGTTGTGCGGCGACGCGCCGGCCTTACTTCCGGCGGCGTCTTCAGCCACGCCTATAACCTTGGTATCGTCGTCCTCAACCGAGGTAACCATTTTCTTTTTCTTCGCGTCCCACCATTCGTTCGCCACAATGCCGTGACCATTACTGTACGCGCCGGTAAACAGCGTGGCGTGGCCGGGTGCGGTGCGGGTGTTCGCGTAGTCGTAGTTGCAATCGGTAAAGTTGGCGCCGTGGTCCAGAAGAAGGCGAAAGCCTCCTTCGCCGAACTGGTCGCGGTAGCGCTCCAGATAGTCGCCGCGAAACTGGTCGATGACAATCACCACCACTAGCTTGGGATGGCCGTTGTAAGCGGAAGCGAAACCGGCGGGGATAGTGGCTGCGATGAAAACTGCCAGGAGAGTCCGTAGAAGAGAATGGCGCGCAGCAATCGAGCGGGGGAGAAATCTCATCGCGAAGCTAGTTTACACAGTCGAACCTTCTCCGCCAAAGTTGCGGGAGCAGATAAGCGGCCATTAACCGCTCTCCGCCTTTCAATTCACCAGCGGCAGGCCGATCTTGGCCACGAGTTCGCGAAACTCCCGGTCCTGGTGCATCGACTGAAGCTCGCTGTTGGCGATGAGCGTGGTGAGTTGCAGGTCGTGCCGCTGGTAAGCGATATTGAGGTACTTCAAGGCATCGTTCTTCTGGCCCAGGGATGCGTAGGCACTGGCCACTTCAAAAGCTGATCCGCTGTCGTGGTCAAACGATTCTCGCGCGCTCGTTAACCGCTCCTCGTACAGTCCATGCTGGCCACCGCTTTTGTAGGCTTTTTGTTCCGCCTCAACCTCACCCTCCGCCTTCGCGTCATGCCGCAGACGCGCCACCGTCCCCATCTCCTCGAGGTACCCGGCATAATTTCCTTCGGGAAAATAAATCGCTTCAGCCAGATACCGATGCGGCGGCACAAACTCCGGTTGCGAGGCTGCCAGTTGCATCAAAAGCGTTCTGGCCTCTTCGATCTTCCCAGAGCTAGCGAGAATGAATCCCTTATCGGCGAGGATGGGCGTGGATGAAGGATCGAGCCGCCGGGCACGCTCGATTTCCACCAGCGCTACCTGGTTGCTCTGAATCGCGACCAGGAAAGTCGCGTACCAGTGGTGAGCACGAGGCAAGTTCGGGTCCAGTTCGATTGCGCGCTTGAATTCGCGGTCGGCCGTGGTTGCATCGAAGAATCCCCAGAAGCTGGCAAAGGCCAGCGAATTATGGGCCTCGGCGGAATCAGGATCGAGTTCCACCGCTTTTTTGGCGGCGGCCAGCGCCCGCGGAAACGCTTCCTGCGGAGGCATCGCGCTGTACTCCCGCAGCAGGTTGTAGGTATCGGCCAGTCCTACATAAGGCGCGGCATAGCCCGGATCATGCACAATCGCCTGGGTGAAAAAATCCACGGCCTGGTTCAGATCGGCGGGCGTGCGTTTTTCGAAATAGTAACGCCCTTTGAGATAAAGATCCTGAGCCTCAGCCCCCGGCACGTGCGGCGCGGCCAGCGCATTCTTGAACCGCGGCTCGCGATGGCTGAAGGAAAACACCAGGAAAGAGCCCACAATCAGCGCCAAGGGCACGAGCCAAAGAAAAGGTCTGGCTGCGGCTAGGCGGGACGGCACAGGGACACGCGCAACAACCGGAGGAGGCGAAGCAACGTCAGCCGGAACTTTGGTTTCCGGCAAATCTGCGGCAGCAGCCTGTTTCAGATCCTCATCTGCCGGCGGGTTTTCCACCGCGACTGGGGCAAAATCCAGAACGTGGTTCGGCGCCTTGAGCCACTCCGCCAGTTCCTCCGCGTAAGCAAACACGCCGCCGCGAGCGCTTCCCGGCACCCGGTACACGGGCAACCCGCGCTCTTTTTCCCAACGTTTAACCGTGCGCTCGTCGCGGCCGAAGAAAGCGGCAATTTCTTTCCACGAATCCAGACGCTTCTTCGGCGCGAGCGGCTCGCTATGAGCAGCCATACTTATGAAATGCCCTGAATAGTTCTGAGTTTGTCCCTGCTGGGGGAAGCGAGGCCTCTGTAGTATACCGTGATCCGCCACCGCGCGGACCACCACCAACGTGCCCCCCGCCAGCTCCCGACCAATGCGGTAACGGCGCGATAGAGACTTTCGTCTTCTGTTGACAGCTTCCGGCGAACGCGTAATACTTTCGCGCTACGCCGCTTCCATCGATTTCTGCTCCCGAAACCCCAAGATGGGCGCGGCTTTTGCCACTTATCCCCAGGAGGACTTCGCATGCCCCAAATTGCCCGCTTGGCGCGGAACATTCTTCCGCTACTATTGCTTGCCGCCGTCTCGGTTCCTTTCGCTTCCGCTTCCGGCCCTTATGTGATCGGTTCCGCGAACACAGTGTCCGCCGATCCCAATGTGATCCGTCCAACCACCACGCCCTGCGTAGTGCAATTATTCAGCGATGCGTCGTTCTTCGATTTCAATGTGGAGAACTTCACCTACGCTCCACCCTCCGCCTGTCCCGGCCCCTGGGCCAAGGTAGTGCTTGAAGCCGATATCAACGTGAACGCCGGCATTCAGTACGACCGCACCGCCAATTTCTGGCTGGGTCCCACGAACATTTATTTCGGCACAACCGCCGAGCCCTCACCCAGTGAGGCTCCGTCGTGGCACGTGGAAAACGATCTCACCGATTACAGTTCGATCTTCTACACGGCGCAATCCGGCCAAGCGCAAATCGGCAATACCCTGTGCTGCGGCCTCACGTCGACCATCTACGCTTCCGCTTCGCTGGAGTTCTATCCGTTGGCTGAGGGCCAAACCGCGCCAGTATCGGCCAACGTGGTGCTTGCGCTCTCGGCCGGTCCTTCTGGCGGCACGGTGACTCTGAACTCAGGCTCCAGCACACTCGCCGGCACCTTCACCCTGCCCACCAACGTGGAAAATGCATATCTGGATGTTTACGCACAAAGCCAGTCGAACGACGAGTTCTGGTATACCTGCGTGCCCAATGACGTCTCGTCTGAACTGGAGAGCTGCGGCAACACGGCCTTCCGCGAGACCGAGGTCACCATCGACGGCCAGGCGGCCGGCGTAGCGCCGGTGTTCCCGTGGATATTCACCGGCGGCATCGATCCTTATTTATGGTTCCCGATTCCCGGCGTGCAGACTCTGAACTTTACGCCCTATCGCGTGAACCTCACTCCGTTCGCTGGACTGCTCAGCAACGGCCAGCCGCACACGGTTTCGCTCAGCGTCTACAACGCCGATAGCTATTTCTCCGCCACGGCGTCTCTCCTGCTCTATCTCGATCCGGGTTCGACTCAGGTCACCGGCGCTATCACCACAAACACTCTTGCCGGCCCATCTCCCGTGGTCACGGAAAACCTTAACGTGCAACCCACTTACATCAAGGGGACCGTCGACGTCACCTCCGACCGCAGCTTCACGATCACCGGTTACGCCAACACCTCAAAGGGCAAAGTGACCACCAAAGTCGCGCAAACCGTCGACTTCTACAGCTACCAATATTTCGATATCACCGCGTCCGAGTACATGCAGGAAATTACCCAAGGCAACACCGTTGCCTCTACCACCACCGTGACCCAGTCGGGCGTACCGACGGCAGTGACCACCCAGAACTATACTTTCCCGCTGATCGTCGACATCACGGAACTCGTGCTTTCCGATGGCGACATCAACCAGACCACCACCGCCAAGCAAACTTACCAGCTCACCACCGACACAACGCAGTCTGGCGTAGTCACGTACTCGAGCACGCTCGACAACGACGCCCAGCATGTCGACACGCTCGAGTTCGATTCCTCGTTCAATTTGCTGGGAAACAAGGGCCAGTCGAGCTCGCAGCAGTACAACTCCTTCGACTCGACCGGCGCAGCCTATGACTGCGCCATCTCCGCCGTGGCCAACCTGCTCACGGCATTCAGCCCAGGGTGCGCGCAGTAGAGTAGTTGGAAGTCGTAAGAAGAAAAACGGGTGCCCCACTCTAGTTCGCGTTCTTTGCGAACTAGGGTGGGGATTTTGACTTTCTGACCCACGCGATGCGGTTCGATTTCCTCACGAAACCTCACCGCTGGTCAGGAGGCTGATTCAGAGCGAAGATCGAGTCGCGCAGAACGGAGGAAGGGCTTACTTCGGCGGTCTTGTGATCGCTCCCTGCGACGCCGATGATACCAGCGCCGCATACTTGGCAAACACTCCGGTGGGATAGCGCGGCTGTGGCGGCTTCCACTCTTTCATACGCTGGCGCAGAACTTCGTCGCTGATCTCAACTTCCAGAACTCGCTGGCTCACGTCGAAGCGGATCATGTCTCCATCGCGCACCGCCGCGATCGGCCCGCCCAGCGCGGCTTCCGGCGACACATGGCCGGCCATCAGTCCGTGCGTGGCCCCGCTGAATCGTCCATCGGTCAACAGCGCAACCGACGATCCCAATCCCTCGCCAACAATAGCGCCGGTTACGCTCAACATTTCTCGCATGCCCGGTCCGCCCTTGGGTCCTTCATTGCGGATGACCACGACATCCCCGGCCTTAATCTTTTTGCTCGTGACTGCGGTCATGGCGTCCTCTTCCGATTCAAATACCCGCGCCGGACCGCGCTGCTCCAGCCGTTCATGCCCGCTGATCTTGGCCACGCAACCTTCCGGCGCAAGATTTCCCTTCAGCACCACCAGCCCTCCCGTCTTCTTTAGCGGCCGTTCCAGCGGAGCAATCACCTCCTGGCCCGGAGTTTCCACAGCGCTCTCGCTCTCCGCCTCAAGCGTTAGACCGGTCACAGTTTTCGCCGCAGGATGAAGATGATCTCCCCGCAGTAGACGCCGCGCCAACAAGCGCACTCCGCCGGCACGATGCATATCCGCAGCCACAAAACGCCCGGAAGGTTTCAGATCCGCGAGCAAAGGCGTGCGCTCACTCACCGTTTGGAAATCGTCAATCTCCAGATCGACTCCAGCTTCGCGCGCAATCGCCAGCAAATGCAGAACCGCATTGGTCGACCCTCCGGTTGCGGCCACGGATGCAATCGCATTTTCAAACGCATCGCGAGTGAGAATTGTTCGCGGACTGATCGCTCGCTGCAGAAGATTCAGCACGACTTTGCCGCAATCGAAGGCCACCTGGTCTTTCGCCGCATCCATCGCCGGCACGCTGTTAAAGCCCATGGGAGAAAGCCCGATCATCTCCATTACGGTCGACATCGTGTTCGCGGTATACTGCCCGCCGCACGCGCCCGCGCCCGGACACGCCACGTTCTCCAGGTCGTGCAATTCCTGATCGGTGATTTTTCCCGCGGCGTTCGCTCCCACGGCCTCGAACACATCCTGAATCGTGACGTCCTTGCCGCGATAGCTGCCTGGCGCGATTGTTCCGCCATAGAGCACCAGGCCGGGCAGATCCATCCGCGCCAGCGCCATAGCTGCGCCGGGAATCGTCTTGTCGCAGCCCACCACGCACACCACGGCGTCGAACAATTGTCCGCGGCAGACCAGTTCAATCGAGTCGGCGATCAACTCCCGGCTCACCAGCGACGCCCGCATGCCTTCCGTGCCCATGGTTTCGCCATCGGAAATCGCGATGGTATTGAATTCCATGGGCGTGCCTCCGGCCGCACGAATGCCTTCTTTCACTTTGGCCGAAAGTCGCCGGAGGTGAAAGTTGCACGGCATGGTCTCGATCCAGGTATTGGCCACGCCGATCAGCGGCTTACGCAAGTCGGCATCAGTAAATCCAATGGCCTTGAACATGGAGCGCGCCGGGGCCCGGTCGCGTCCGTCAGTGATTCCGCGGCTGCGATGCTTAAGATCCATGAGTTCTTGAGATCAGTCGTTCAGGAAAGATTACAACAAGTGAGCCTTTGAGTGATCGCGTCATTGAGCGATTGGAAACTCCAACACTGTTTGGATTTTTCAATCGCAAAATCACCCAATCGCCGAATCGAAAAATGTAGCAGCCGAAACAAAAACGGGGGACCTGTAGCTGAAGGCATGCCAGGAGGCCGCATTCCAACTGCAGATTCCCCAATCGCATGACGCTTACCCAGGGAGCGCTCATGCTCTGACACTCTCAAACTCGAAACCGCAAACTAAGCCAAGGCCGCTCGCGCTGAATCCTCCGCCCCGCTCGCCGAAGCCGGCGGATGCGGCGTCCACATGCCGCCGCCCTCATGCTCACGCAGGCCCGCACTCGAACGTACTTCGATCACATCCACGATCGCATACCACTCGCGGCACAGCTGTCCAATCTGCTTGGGCGTGACCTCCAGCTGCAGCGTAACCGCATAATCCTGCCCCGCGGCCTCCGCATGCACGGACGTAAGATCGATCCCTCGGCGCGAAACCGCGTTGAGAATGCGCATCAGTGCGCCCTGCGCGTTGCGATACCGGATATGAAAGACCTGCATGTTGGCTTCCTCGTTACAATTAGCGATTCGTTATATTTAGCGATTGCGCAATTTGGCGATTGGAAACCCGAACGTCTTGGACTTTCAATCACTCAATGACCCGATCGCTCAATGACTGAATTCTTTACTCGTCCCCAAACACCATCTCCGAAAGCGCCGCTCCCGCCGGAACCATGGGATAAACGTTTGCTTCAGGAGCGCAATCAAACACCAGCAACTCCGGCCTCGGTGAGCGCAGGAAGTTTTCGATCAGATTACCCGTCTCCGCCGATACCGGAAACTCCGCCATGGCCGCCTCGTTCAGCCGCCATCCATGAATCTTGTAAGCCTTCGCAATCTCCACGAAATCCGGATTGTCGCTCAAATCGGTCTCGGCATAGTTGCGCTCGTAAAACAGCTGCTGCCACTGCCGCACCATGCCCAGATATTTGTTATCCACGATCACCATTTTTATCGGCAATCCGAGCCGGTGCACCGTGGCCAGTTCCTGAATATTCATCTGAAAGCCGCCGTCGCCCGAAACGCACAGCACGCAAGTGTCCGGCTTCGCCAGTTGCACGCCGACCGCAGCCGGCAGCGCAAAGCCCATCGCTCCCAGTCCGCCCGAAGTGATAAAGCCTCGCGGCGATGAAGACCGGTACCGCTGCGCCGCCCACATCTGGTGCTGGCCCACGTCGGCAATCACCACGTTATCCTGTGGCAGCCGGCTGAAAAGCTCGTCGAGAAAGCGCATCGTCGGCTGCGCCAGCCCCCGCGGATCAAGCTCCGCCCGCTCCGGCCCGCAAGCCACCGCGCGCCACCCGCTCCAGTCGGGCAAAAGCGAAAAATGGCGCTGCAGTTCCGCATCAAATGCCGGAATCGTTTCCGCCAGATCGCCAATCACGGGCAACTCGCACGCCCGCACCCGGTCCAGCTGCGCCGGATCAATTTCAAAGTGGACGATCTTGGCATGCGGCGCAAACCGCGTCGGATCGCCGGTCACGCGATCATCCAGCCGCGCTCCAAACACCATCAGTAAGTCAGTCTCATGCAGAGCGTGGTTGGCCGCGCGCGTCCCGTGCATCCCCACCATGCCCAGGTAATACGGCGCTTGCGGTGGAACCGATCCCAATCCGTGCACCGTCGCAAACGTCGGAACATTCAAATGATCGAGCAGCCGCCGCAGCTCCGGAATCGCTCCCGAAAGTTTTGCCCCCGCGCCCACCAGCGCCACCGGCCGACTCGCCCGTTGCAGCAAGGCCACGATCGTGTCGCTGAAACCACCCTCAGCCTTCGCATCGGCGGGCCGCGCGTGCGGAGCAAACTTCGCCGGCCCGGAAAATTCTTTTTTCGCCTTCAATATGTCGGTCGGAATATCGATCACCACCGGCCCCGGCCTTCCGCTTCTCGCCCAGTAGAATCCCTCGGCGATCACTTCTGGAATTTCGTCAATCGTGCGCACCAACCGGCTCCACTTCGTGAGTGAAAGCGTCACGCCGAAAACGTCCGTCTCCTGAAACGCGTCCGTCCCGATCATCGCCGACCGCACCTGTCCCGTAATGCATACCAGCGGCACCGAGTCCATCTTCGCGTCCGCGATCCCGGTCACCAGGTTTGTCGCCCCCGGCCCGCTGGTCGCGATCGCTACGCCAACTCTTCCCGTAACCCGCGCCACGCCTTCCGCCGCAAACACCGCGCCCTGCTCGTGCCGCGTCAGCACATGCCGAATGCCGCTGCCCTCCAGCGCGTCGTACAACGGCATAATCGCGCCCCCGGGATACCCAAACACCAGGTCCACCCCTTCAGCGCGCACGCACCGCAGAACGATTTCGGCTCCCTTAAGCATTCTCTGATTAACTCTTATTCACCAACCCTTATCCACTAACCCTTGTCATCCTGAGCGAGGATTGTTCTTTGCGCAGAGCGCAAAGAACAACCGCAGTCGAAGGACCCCTTGCACCCAGCCCTACTACCGGCTCCGCAAGGAGTTTCTACCTAAGCATTCACCGCCTGCTTAATCGTCTTCCCATCTTCGCTGGGCTTCGGCGCTTCCGCCGGCTTCTTCGCCTGCTGTCCCGGCAGCCAGCTCATCATCCCGCGCAACTCCGCACCCACGATCTCAATCGGATGCTGCTGCTCCTTCTCGCGCAATGCCGCAAAGTTGTATCCGCCATCCTTGTTCTCTTTGATCCACTCCCGCGCAAAGGTTCCGTCCTGAATGTCGGCCAGAGTTTTCTTCATCGCCGCGCGCGTGGCATCGCCCACAACTTTTTCCCCACGCGTCAGGTCGCCATACTCGGCGGTATTTGAAATCGAATACCGCATCCGGCTCAACCCGCCTTCATAGATCAGGTCGACGATCAGCTTCACCTCATGCAGGCACTCGAAATAAGCGATCTCCGGCGCGTACCCGGCTTCCACCAGCGTCTCAAACCCTTTCTTGATCAGCGACGTCAACCCGCCGCACAATACCGCCTGCTCGCCGAACAGATCGCTCTCGGTCTCTTCCTTGAACGTAGTCTGCAGCACGCCCGCGCGCGTCGATCCAATCCCGTGCGCATAAGCCAGCGCATACTCGTGCGCCCGCTTGCTCGCGTCCTGGCTGATCGCAATCAGCGACGGCACGCCGCGCCCCTCCGCATAAACCCGCCGCAGCAAATGTCCCGGCGACTTCGGCGCGATCATCACCACGTCCACATCGCTGGGCGGAACGATCGTCTTGAAATGAATGCTGAACCCGTGCGAGAACCCCAGAATCTTTCCCGGATGCAGATACGGCTTGACGTACTGCTCATACACCGCCGCCTGCGTCTCATCCGGCGTAAGCACGTGGATCCAGTCCGCGCGCTTCGCCGCCTCATCCGGAGCCACCACCACCATGCCATCGGCGCGCGCCTGCTGCGCACTCGGCCGCGTGGGCTCCAGCCCCACGATGACCTTGTACCCGCTGTCGCGCAAATTCTGCGCCTGCGCATGTCCCTGGCTGCCGTAGCCCAGGATTGCAATAGTCTTGCCCTTCAGGGCCTCAGGATTGGCGTCGTGTTCGTAAAAAATAGTAGCCACTGGCTGCTCCTTGTAGCGCCGGCGTCTCGCCGGCACACCTTGTGTGCGGGACAGATACTCTGTTGGCCGCGTTTCGAATAAGCTCTGTTGCGAACCGACCGGTCGGTTGGTTAAATTATGGTATCGGACTGGAATTACGGTGTCAAGGAAGAAGTTGTCGGCCCCCCCGGCGAGACGGAAATAAGCGCAGGAATGGTTTTGGGTAGGGCATGGATTCACAGGCTGCCGAAAAAGTCTGATTTGGGCAGGTTTCGGGAAGGGCACGACTTCACAGGCTGCGGAAAAACTCTGATCGACGGGGTTTTGGGAAGGGCACGAGTTCACTCGTGCCGCCAAGTCGTTGAAAATATATCCGCGCTTTAGCGCCTGAGGTTCGCTTATTACCTCCTCGACGACTTTTTTCGCAGTCTGTGAAGCCGTGCCATTAAGACGCATTAAAGGCAACGGTTTTCAGCCCCCGGCGAGCGCGGAACATTCTCCCCGCAATCCTCGTATCCTTAAAGATAACTTAAGAAGAGGCACAATTATGTACTGCAACGCTTGCGGCAAAGACATCGCCGAGGACGGCCACTTTTGCTCCCACTGCGGCAAAGCAGTGGGCATTCCGCCCACGCCGAAGAAACTGATACGCTCCCGCGCCGAGAGCAGGATCGCCGAGAGAAAGATCGCGGGCGTCTGTGCCGGCCTGGCTCACCATTTCGATCTCGACGTAACGCTCGTGCGCATCGCCTGCGTCTTCCTCACGCTCGCCACCGGAGTCTGCCCCGGCATCGTCACCTACCTGCTCGCCTGGATCATCGTCCCATCGGAGCCGGAACTGAAACCCCTGCTCGCGGCACAACAGCCAGTGGCGGGTTAAGGATTCCCATTGCGCCACGAACCATGTGGGGACAGCCGCCCCCGGCTGCCTGCCCTGGAGAAGTCGAAGGGTCCGGCGGCCCGGGTATTTCGGGCCGCTGGCATCAGGCACCGCATCGAGGGCCCGTCCGCCGAATCGACTCGCCTTTGGGGAGAGACGCAGAACGAACCACCCGCGTCCACCCCGGCAGGGGCGGCACATGATAGCCCCGGACGTAAGTCCGGGGTAAGCCGAATAAATTAGGAACCGAGTCCCGGAGGGACGGCACCAACTAGGGGTCGCCCACCTTAGCAGCCAGCCCCGATGGAATGCGCGGTAGATTCCGGCTCCGTTTCCTGCGTTTTAACTTTAGGTAAGTTGTTGGGGCTCGGACGAACCACAGCTAAGACGGGGCTTGGAGGTAGGTCATGATTCGAGCAGGAGGGGTGCGAAGAACACGCAACGACAATATCGCAGTAGCCTGTGCCGATTGCCCGAAATGCGGTAAGGAAAACGTAGTGGCGCGGGTAGCGTCCCCTCGCTCCGGTTTCAACTCGCCAACCGAGCGGGGAGTCACCTGTAAGAAATGCAGCGATTTCTTCAAGGTCAAGGAATCGAGGCTCATTATTCGCAGACACCCAAGAGAGCAAGTGGATATAGAGTACGGTGTTGACGCACTCCCTTGGATCGAGTGAGCAGAACCACGAGGCAGCGGCCCTAGGGCGGCCGATAACAGCCCAGATAGCACGAGCGCTGGGCTTGCCCTACAATCCTCAACATGCCCTCTGTCCAAGAGATCGTTACTTCAGCGGCCGCTGCGATCGGGTTGGGCCTGTCGATATACAACACTATCCAAGCGCGGCGGGATAAGCGCCCAAAGCTGAGAATCCACGTATCATTTGGGTTTCTTTCCCATGGACCTGAGCTAAGCGATCAAAAGATCCTCTTCGAAGCTGGCAATGCGCGGGATCAGTCCATCACCCTCGCCAGCATGTGCATACCCCTTTCGGGCAAGAGGTCGATGGCATTCCTTCAACTGGATGGTGAGAGGCCGATGCCCGTGTTGCTAACACCGGGGACATCGACGCGCTTTTGGCTAAACTCCAACGAACTCGAAGCTGAGACTATTAGGGCGGGCATCAGATGCCATCAAAAGTTCCGGGTGATGGCGCGCGATGCTCTCGGGAACGAGTATCTGAGCAACAGCATCTCGTTCAAGCCGATGAAGTGAATGTTCACCTTTGCCCTCGGCGCGGGCACATCACAACCAACGCTGCCGCACGGTTTTGACGCGGCTTGGTCAGTGCGCTCTCTGATTCAGCAGCCGCTCGACTCGCTCGGGCTCGCAAGCAATGATCTTCAAATAAGCTTGGGTTGGCCGATCCGGCTGCGCGCGGCCTTGCTCCCAGTCCCGGAGAGTGCCGAGTGGGATGTGGTAGCGGACGGCGAATTCCTCCTGCGTCAATGCCAGGGCGCGGCGAATGATTTTTGCCTGCGGCGTTCGCTTCATCCGGTTTAAGATCGCCGGCAGTCAGCGGCTGCGCGTCGCGGTCGGCACGGGCGGCCGCTTCGACTGCCCCGGCGTCATGGGCCTAAGCGTTTCGCTGGAAGTGGTCGTCTTGCTCATATTGCGTCGTAGCGCGGCAGGTCTTTTCCGGCGCGAAAGGGATCTGTTTACTGGAACGGTACATCCACTTCGACATAACTCCCAGGTGTGGCCGCATTCACCGCGACGACAACCCGCTCAACATGCCGCCGCAAAACGGGCCACTGCTGATTGCCGAGGACGAGGAACGCAATTCTCCGGCCCGTCAAATTTTGCTGGTAACGAATGTTCTTGTCAGTGGTGATCAAGAGATCAAACCCTGCCGCCTCGGCGGCGGCTATCAGTTCGCCGTTAACCAGTCGATCCCATCCTCGTTCGATCGCTTCAACCACGGCGTGGCCTTCGAGCACATGTCGAAGGGGTGCAGGGGTGCCGTTATCGAAGAGGATGAGCATCGGCCAGCTGCGCGGGCGGCGGAGCAGGAGGAGCGTCCAAACTGCGAGCCGCGAATTCGATGACCGCGGTCACTTGTTCATGCGACAAATGAAACCATTCCATAATCTCCGCGATCGAGGCCCCCACTTCCAGATTGTCAAAGACAACTGAAACGGGCGTCCGCGTGTCCCGGAATACCCAGGCGCCACTTCGCTTGCCGGGAATGCTCTCCACTGCCGGACATTGGGACCAATCGAAAGTAGCCATATTCTGCCTTGCCCAATCTTAACCTTTTACCACAGTTCTTCCGCAACAATCGGGCAGCGCGCCTTGCCGAGAGACTGCTACTCTGCTCTCCGCTCTTCCACAGTACGTCTGTGACATCTAACCTTGCCCCCGCAATTCCAATCGGCGATCATGGTCGAGGCCGTGACGGTCTGCTCCAGAGCAAACCGTCGCGCCCTAAGTCCTTTGTTTCACGGACTTTGATATCTAAGTTCTTTGAAAGCCGTATTTTGCGGGGGATTTCTCGGTAACTCGATGATTCCACTATGAGGCGTGGGGTAGGGGTATCCCTAATTTTTCGCGCAAGAGCGCAAGTCGTGGCCGCTCCAGCAACGTCGCAGCAAACTTTATTTCGGCGATCATGGCCGAGGCAGTGACAGCCTGCTAAGAGCAGATCGTAAGCTCTAAGTCCCTTGTTTCACGGATTTTGAGGTCTAAGTCCTTTGAAAACCGTATTTTGCGGGGAATTTCTTGCTAACCCGATGATTCTACTATGAGGTGTGGGGTAGGGGTACCCGCTAGGAGCTAGAAGCTTAAGGGGCGCATTGGCATTCCCGCCCGCAACTGTTTACCATGTCACCCGATGGCCCGCGAGACCGTGGTCGATTCCCGGCAGGAAATTCTGCGCACCGCCGCCCGGTTGTTCCAGCAGCGCGGCTACGACGCCACTTCCATGAACGACGTTGCCGCCGCGCTCAAGCTCAGCAAAGGCGGCCTCTATCACCACTTTCAGAGCAAAGACGAAATCCTCTTCGAGATCATGGACCACGCCATGCAAATCACCGAGGAACGCGTGCTCACCCCTGTGCGCGGCATCGCCGACCCCGAAGAACGGCTGCGCGCCCTCATCCGGCTGCACATCGAAGTTGTCCTTAGCCCCCGCGACCGTGAAATCACCGTGATGCTGCATGAAAACCATCCCCTGCCGCCCGCCCTGCGCAAGCGCATCAACTCCCGCAAAAAGGAGTACATCCACTTCCTCGAAAACCTGATGGCCGAAGTGCAAAACGAAGAGGTGCAAAACAAAGAAGTCCAAAACAAAACACGGCAATCCCATTCAACAAAAAACAAAGTCAGCCCGCGCGCCGCCGCTTTTGCCCTGCTCGGCATGATCAACTGGATCTACCAGTGGTATAAGCCGGAAGGCGATCTGCAGGCGCAGAACCTGATTCCACAATTCACCGACCTCATTTTTGGGGGCATCTTCGCGTGAAAACCGTATTCGCCAGCCTTCCGGAAATCGACGAGCAGCGCGTCGAGAGCGGCAAACCCTACCGCGAGTTCCTGCGCGTCCCGGCGATGAGCGCCGGCCTCTACGTGCTGCCCGCCGGAGGCACCGACCATCAGAAGCCGCATCGCGAAGACGAGATCTACTATGTGATCCGCGGCCGTGCCCGCTTCAAAGCCGGCTCGGAAGACCGCGAAGTTTCAGCTGGCAGCGTGATCTTCGTCGCGGCGCAAGTCGGCCATCGTTTCTACGACATCGAAGAAGAACTGGCCATGCTCGTCTTCTTCGCGCCCGCCGAAACCTAAGCGCAACCATCGCCATGGCTCGCAACTACTTCGCCGGTACCCAATAAATCTCTTCCTTGATCGCGACCTTATCCAGAAACCCGCGCCGCTTCAGGATCGCCTTGCTGTTCGCGATCATGTCGGGATGGCCGCACAGATAAGCGTGAGTATTGCTCGCATCGAGTCCCCACTGGTCGGCATATTTGCGCAGCACATCGTCGGCCCGGCCAATCTCACCCGGCCAGTCGGCGTGGTCCCACGGACGGCTCACCGTCGGAACATATTTCAACCACGGCAATTCCTCTGCGAAGCGCGTCAATTCCTCCTTATATCCAAACTCCCACGGACGGCTGGCGCCGTTCAGCAGGTACAGCTTGTGCGCGCCATCGAAGCGTCCTTCCTTCCATTCTTTCGAGAGCGTGCGGATGAAGCTGACAAACGGCGCCACGCCGGTAACGGTCGATACAAGCAAATGATTCGTGAGGCCGTCTCCGGTCTCCAGCACGAATCGCCCCTTCGGCGCTTTGCGCATCAGCAATTCGTCGCCCGGCTGTAGCTTGTGCAGCCGCGGCGTCAGCGCTCCCTCAGGCACCAGTTCAAAGAAAAACTCCACCTCGTCTTCCGCCGGCGAGGACGCAATCGAATAAGGACGCTCCGTCCGCTTGCCATCGTGCTCCACCCCCAGCGTGGCATACTGCCCCGGAATAAACTTGAACTCTCCGCCCGCCTGGATGCGAATCATCCACAGGTCGGGCGCGAAATCGACGCGCTTTGTGACCCGCGCGTGAAAAAACTTGTCGTCCGGAGTCGTCACAGTCAATCCTCATATCCTCCAAAACAAATTTGATGCCAAGCGAAACCGGCGGATGCGTCCCGGCAGAGTGGAGATGATACACGGCAGGAAGCCAACAGGGCAACCGAACGGTCGTTCTAGCTTAAACTCCCCCGCGAATCTTGTTTGGGGCAGCAAAGAGTCAAGAGTGAGCGCCAAAGAAATGATTTACGATTTTAGCGCCATCCCGGCAGTTGGTCCGTAGCTACATTTGGAGTTACAATGCACTTCGAATGGAACGAAGCGAAGAACCGCTCCAATATCCGCAAGCACGCCCTCGACTTCGCCGATGCTGAGCAGATGTTTCGGGGCGCGCTCGTCATAGAACCGGACACGAGGGAAGATTACGGAGAAAAACGTTGGAGAGGAATCGGCACGACTCGCAGGCGCACGACCGTAGTCATTTTTACAGAGCTTGCTCCGGAAACCATTCGGCATCATTTTGTTAAGAAGGGCACATTATGATGAGCGCGAAGAATACGAAAAGGCAATCCAAAACGGACTGGAAGCGGGTTGACGCCATGAAGGACGCCGACATAGATTTTTCCGACGCGCCTGAGCTCGGTCCTGATTTCTTCAAAAACGCGATCTTCTGGCCCGGACCAAAGAAGCAGATTACCTTACGTGTTGATCCCGATGTTCTGACGTTTTTTCGCAAGCATGGCCGCGGCTACCAGACCACTATCAACGCCGTCCTGCGCAAGTATATGGAAGCCAAAAAAGGCAACGCCGTGGCACGGCGGAGTTAGTCGTCAGCGCTGGAGAACCCTGAACCAAAAAGCCTAAGTTTTGAACCGCTCCTGCTCTGGCCTATTCTCGCTAAGCTCCAGTTTTTGTTGAGGCTTTCCGGCCAGATTCCTCTCACGCAGGCTACGCATTAATCGCTCATCTTCCGCGATCAGCTTTGGGCTTCGTCTTTCACCACTTTGGATCTCAAGCAGCCGTTGCATCAAATCGGCATAGTTTTCCATAACTTCCTCCAGGCCACGGGTGGTTGTTTGGCAGAAATAATAAGTGATATCCCAAGCACAAAACTGGCCAAAAGTGACCAGTTTTGTAAGGAGCCTGTTAAGGTGTTTGATCTGAATTGATCCGCAGTCCTAGCGGTTTGATTAGCGCTCTTTGCGGCAGTTCTTCGCGCCCTTTGCGGTTAAGAGCTCTTCAGCCTCGATCAGCGGGACTGCCGTACCTTCGCGGCACGCGCTTGGAGATATTGCAGAGAATCTCGTAAGGCGAGCTGTTGGCCAGCCGCGCATGTTCCAGCGCATCCACGCTGAGCCCGTCGCAGGTTCCCAGCAGGATCACTTCATCGCCCACCGCAACATTCGGAATGCCGGTCACATCCACCAGCGTGAGGTCCATCGAGATGCTGCCGATGATGGGCGCGTAGTGGTCGCGGACGATCACGCGGCCGCGATTGGAAAGCTGCCGGTTGTAGCCGTCGGCGTAACCCACGGGCAGCACGGCAACGTGCGCGGGCGCCTTGGTCACATAAGTTCCGCCGTAGCCGAGAGCCTGGTTGGGGGCGAAGTTTCGCATGGAAAGAATGCGCGTCTTCCAGGTCAGCACCGGCTTCACCGCAAGCCGCAACGTGCCTCCGCTCACTTCTCTTCCCGCACGCTGGAACGGCAGATAATATCCGTAGAGCGCGACCCCCGGACGCACCATGTTGTTCCAGGTCTCGCGCCGCGAGATCAGCGCGCTGGTGTTGGCCATGTGCACCAACGTTGGATCGAAACCGGCCGCGCACACCATGCGCTGCGCTTCTTCGAAACGGCGTTCCTGTTCAGCCACCGAAGGCGCGTCCATAATTTCCGAAGATGCCAGATGCGTCGAAAGCCCTTCGAGAACCAGATGCGGCGCGACGTTGAGAGCTTTCAGCACACCCGGAAGTTCCTCCAGCGACACGCCAAGCCGGCCCATCCCGGTGTCCACCTTCAAATGCACAGCCTGACTCACCGCTCCCGACGCGGCGGCGTTTTCCAGACACTCGATGTGCCAGGGCTCCCAGACCGTTGGAGTGAGCCGTAAGCGGACGATCTCACTCTCTTCGCCACGCCAGAAACCCGTCATCAACAGGATTCGCGACTCGATCCCCGCATCGCGCAACGGGATCGCCTCGTCGAGAGAAGTCACACCCAACCACTTCGCGCCCTCCGCCTGCAGAACGCGCGAGCATTCCACCGCGCCGTGGCCATAAGCATCGGCCTTCACCACCGCGCACACGGTCACGCCCGTGCCTGCATGCTTTACAACCGCGCGAAAGTTTTGCCGCAAAGTAGCGAGCGAAACCTCCGCCCAAGTGGGGCGGGTCGCCACGCGGCTCAGAATTTCTACAGTGGTCGCCACAGGGCTCGATTATAGCGGGAGCGGCGTGCGCGCTCAGGTTACGCTTGGGCTACTCCCGCTTGATTTCGTCTTAAGGATAATCCAACCGTGCCCGATCAGCTTCCGCCCAGCGAGAAGTTCACCGTGATCTGCGTTTCCACCTCGACCGGCTCGTTGTTCAATACATAAGGCCGGTAGCGCCACTGCCTCACGGCCTCAATCGCCGCCGGCGCCAGCATGGGATGCCCGGTTACGACTCGCAGATTTTCGATAGTTCCTTGCTTGCTGATCACCGCCTGCAGCACGACCACTCCCTGAATGCGCGCACTCCGCGCCAGCGCAGGGTAGGTTGGTTGCACCTTGTGGATGAGATCTCCTTCACTCATGTGCGACAGGCGAAGCGGGGGAACAACTGCCGCCGGAGGCGTTGGCATGATGGGGCGTGGACCGGTGCTAAACACGTTCGACACGCCGTGCGGATCGCCCATTATTGGTGCTCCAGAAGGACCAGAGGCTCCAATCTGTGGCGGAACATCGTCGCCAGCAGTCGGTATGCCATGCGGAATCTGGGTTGGCACGTGCACAACATTGTCGGCAGGATTGCTCGGCGCGGCAGTATTTCCACTCGCGTGCGCTCTGACCGTGGGAGGTTCTCCCAGAGGTTGGCCCAAGCTGACGGGCGTGGCAAGCGGACGAAACAGTGGCAAGCCAGTCGGGCGGAGCAGCGGCAAGATCAGCAACACGCAAACAGCCATGGCCTGCAAGCCGAACGAAGTTAAGGCGGTCCATCCGCGGCGCGAACGTTCGTCCCATGACGAATTGAGTGTGGTCTCAAACATGGTGTCCTCCTGAGTTGAAGCGGTTATTGCTAAAGACACCGAGCCTTGCTTCGTGGGACTGCCTGAAGCAAAGAAAAAAGGCCGCGCTGGACGCGGCCTTCTGGAACTTTCGCGACACACGCGGTGTCGCGAAAAAAACTACTTACTGGGTGGCGCGGCTGGCTTGGGAGCAGCCGGCCTTGGAGTCGTGGGCTTGGGAGCCGCTCCTGCAGCGGCTGGAGCCGGCACGCCTGACTGCGCGTTGTAGAGATCCACCACCGCCTTGGTGATGTCGCCGCCTTCGCCGTACCAAAGCAACGGGCTCTGCGGCCAGGTATTGGTCGTGTCGAAAACCATCGCGAAGCCGCTGTCCTGCGCGTGTTTCACGATCAATGGCGCCATCTTCTGCAGAATGCGTTGAAAAATTTCCTTCTGCTGATTCTGTCCATCTTCCTGAAAGTCCTGCACGGCGCGGTCAAGCGACTTTTTCTTGGTCTCGATCTGCTTGACCAGAGTGGCCTTGGCGTCGTCATTCAGCTTGTCGGCCTGGGTCTGGAGTTGCTTCTGCAGGGCGTCGAGTTCGTCGTTCTGAGCCTTCAGTTCGTTTTGCTTCGGCTCCAGCTTCTTCTTCAGGATGTCGAAGTCGCGCTGGCCCTCGTTGCTGCCGAAGACGGCCTGCTCAATGTTAATGGTGCCCAGCTTGGTGCCGGTACCGGTGGCTATGGGGGCGGAGGCGGCCGGGGCTGCGGGAGAACTGGCCGCACCTGTGGGAGCCGCGCCGGCGGTTTGGGCCCATGCGGAAACTACCGACAGAACCGCAACGGCCAGGGATGAACGCAGAAACTTGCTTGTCATTGGATCGCTTAAACTCCTTGGAACATTGTTCCGTTGAATATAGTTCCGTTGAATATGGTTCCGTCGAATATAGCTCTAAGGGCCGTCAGACGCCGCCCGTAAGACAAGGCGCACTGGATTGCCAGCGTCACACGCCGGGGTTGCGGACGTGTCGTCCAGCCTTGGTCAGCTTTCTGCAATGGCGTGGATCGAAGCAATTATAGAGAGCATCCGCGGGCGGCGTCAAACTCGGCTCCTTATAAGTGTGATGTGGATAAGTATGATGCGGAATTCGCGAGGCGGGGAACTGGCGTCGGCGTCCGCGATGGCGCGGGTGTGGATTTCTTCGCGGAATAATTCTGGTGGCCTTCATCGAGGTACTGCGGACGATTGCGGATTGCCTTCGCTGCCCGGTCTGTACCGAGGAGTAGCCCCCTCCCCCTTTTTGCATAATCTTTGGAATCATCAGGTTAGCGTGAAATTCTCCCCAAGGTATGTCGTTCAAAAAGACTTAGGTATCAAAGTATCGGAAACAAAGGAGTTATATCCGATCTTCTCCGGGATGAAGCCACAGTGAGTGCTTCGACAAGCCCGTCCGCTTTCCTTGCGCATCTGATTTAACTATGGTTAACTATATGTGCTAATCCAAGATTAATCGATTACGGTCGAAGAATACTTAGTCAAATGAATGGGGAACTCACCGCACGCGCGAGGCACTTTGTACTTCTCGTGCTGGCGGTTGCGTGTCTTCTCGTGGCGGAAGCGCCGGGACAGGGCGAGACCACGAGTGCCATCGTTGGCGAGGTTAGGGACGCAAGTGGTGCAGTTGTACCGGGTGGCATCGTGACGATCACAAGCCGCGAGACTGGCCTGCAGCGCAGCGCCAAGACTGACGACGCAGGCCGGTTTAACTTTCCCCAACTGAAGCCGGGCGCCTATTCGGTGAGGGCAGAAGCGCAAGGCTTCGAGCCACGGTTAGTTGAAAATGTGTCCTCCGCTTTGGGCCAGAAGCAGACCGTCGATTTCACGCTCAAGATCGCTAGATCCAATGAGGTTGTAGAGGTAAATAGCGAAGCGCCACTGATCAACCCGGCAGACGCCAACACATCGACCACCTTGAGCGCGCCAGCTCTGGAGGATTTGCCGAATCCGGGCGGCGATCTGACCTATCCGCTACAGTTTTCGCCTGGCGCTCTCATCAACACGGCGGGTAGCGGCAACGACTTCGTTGGCAGCAGTAACGGGTATGGCAACGTGGAATTCAACGGCCTTCCAGCCCTTTCAAACGGCTATATCGTCGATGGGCTGGAAACGAACGACCCACTCACCAACCTCAACAGCGGGCTTTCGACCAACCTAGTGCTGGGGCTGAACTCGATCTCGGAAGTAACGGTAAACACTCTTTCTTATTCTGTGGATCAAGGGCGGTATGGGGCGTCCCAAGTAAACTACGTGACCAAGTCTGGCACGAATCAATTTCACGGGAATCTTTATGAGTTGTGGAATGGTGCACTGCTTAATGCCGCGGACTATTTTACGAACGCGACGGCAGGAAACCGCAAGCCGGGGTCGACCGTAAACCACTTTGGAGGCAGCATGGGTGGTCCGATCCTGCGCGGCAAGCTATTTTTCTTCTTCGATAGCGAATGGGTCCGGATCGCGCTGCCCATCGTCACCGCGACGATTGTTCCCAGTGCGGCCTTCCAACAATACGTGTTGCAGCAGCTTCCGTTAGGCCTCAAGGATGCAAACGGCAACGCTCTTTATCTTGCCGCGCCGCAAGAAGTGCCGTTCTATCGGCAAATGTTCTCCCTCTACGAAAACACTAACGGCACACCCACCGCGATCGTCGGCTGTCCGATCGCGGCGGGTTGCGCCAACCGGCAGAGCGTGTCGCATTCGAGCGACGACCACGAACAGGTGCAGACGGCGCGCGCGGACTACAACATCAACGCGAAGGATACGATGTGGTTTCGTTTTCAGGCGGATACTGGGTTGCAAGCGGCGTGGACGGACCCCATCAATCCACTTTTCAATGCGATTTCGCCACAGCCTCTGTATTCATTCGCGGCAGGACACACGCATGTCTTTTCGCAAAATTTTGTGAACTATTTCAACCCCGCGTTCTCGTGGTACGAGAGCTTGTTTGGACCCAGCGATTTTCAAAAAACACTTTCGGCGTTTCCGATCGTGTACGAGGGCAGCGGCGCGAATCCCTTTACTCCCATTGGCGGGCTGGACAACACGTGGCTGCAAGGCCGGCGCGCGTCGCGGTTTTTCATCAACGACAATCTTGCCTGGAGTCATCGCGCTCACGAACTTCGGTTCGGAACCAATACCCGAATCTTCCGCTTGAACGACTTTGACTTCGGGGAAGGCACGGTTCCCACCGTGACCTATGCGAACTTGCAGCAATTCATTTATGGAGTAGCGAATACCGCGTCGGAGACGTTCCCTTCGAACGCAAACGAGCCTTTCAACTTTCTCAATCTCGATGTCTACGCGCAAGATACCTGGAAAGTGACTCGGAAGCTAACCTGGACGTTTGGTCTGCGCGACACTTTCAACTCCAATCCGCTGAATCCGCATGATGAAGTCGCCCGTCTTCGCGGCTCTTTCAGCTCTATCTCGCATGACGTGAATCAACCGCTGAACGCCGCTATCCAAACTGGCCTCGGCAATCTGTTCTCATCCACACCGCTGGCCATTTTGCAACCGAGAACAGCAATTGCGTGGCAGTTCGAGCCGAAAACGGTACTCCGAACTGGCTTCGGGATTTTCAGTGACATTTTGCCGGGCAGTGTGGCTGACCTGGTCGGCACCAACCCACCCTACGACAAAACGTTTCAGGGAGGAGTGCTTGGTAGCGTAGGCACAGCTGGATCGGCGGGCTGCGACTCGGTTGTAGGATGCACGACAATCGCTCCAGGAGTGACGAACAGCGCGGTCGAGGCAACCGTGGCTGCGAATCAGCTTTTTACTTCGGGATTTCCCCAGGGCCAACTCTCGTGCGCATCCCCACAGGCAAACCCCACAGGTTGTCTTCCGCCAGTGGCGATTACAGCCATTCCGGACGGCAAACTCCACGCGCCTTATTTCATGGAGTGGAGCCTGGGAATGGAACATCAATTTGGAACGACCGCCAGTTTGAAGGCGCAATACGTCGGTACGCGGGCGGTGAACCAGCCGTACTCGACGCAAGTCAATGGATACCAAACCGTCTGTCAGGGCTGTTTTGCGCCATTCCCCTACCTTCAGCCAACCGATGCACGATTCGGAGCGGTGACGCAGTTCTCCACCGGTGCGAACAGTCACTACAACGGTCTTCAACTCACCGCGATGAAACGCCTGGGACACGGTCTGCAGGGGCAGGTCAACTACACATGGAGCCGTTGCATGGATACGGTTTCAAATGGAGGATTTCTGCAATTCTCCGCGGGAGGAATTCTTTCTCCTCTACCGGGAGAATTGGCCCGCGATTACGGCCCTTGCGATTACGACATCCGGCACAATCTCAACGGGCAATATGTGTATCAGTTGCCAGCTAAGGTGCGGAATCATTTTCTGGGTTACGCGCTCAATGGCTGGCAGATTTCTGGAACACTGTTTTGGCACAGCGGGGTTCCGTTCTCGGTGCTGAGCACGCCCTATTCCGCGGGTGGAAACGGCATTGTGCAGGGCAGCGGGCCGGAATTTGCCAGTGTCGCTCCCGGAGTTCCGCGGTATGAGCATCATGCAATTCCGGGCGTCACACAGCCGGGAACACTGCAGTGGCTCAATCCGGATGCCTTCGTCTCGACCGTCGATCCGAGCGCGCAGACAATTGAAGTCAACGGGCAAACGGAAACCGTGCCCGCCGGATCCTGCTATGGCGGCGGCAGTCCGCAGGATTGCGAGTTCGGGAACCTCGGACGCAATGCCCTGCGCGGTCCTGATTTTCTCTGGAGTGACTTCTACCTGACAAAAAGGTTTCCCTTGAGCGAGCATGTGAAACTGCGTTTTGAGGGTCAATTTTTTAATGTCTTCAACCATCCGAATTTCGGCCTTCCCAGCGTGGTGCAAGCCGGCATTCCGGGACAGCCCTCGACGCAAACTGGGTTCGGAGCGCTCACGTACACGACCTCTCCGCCGACCGGCTTGCTGGGAGTTGGCTTGGGCGGCGACAGCACTCCCCGCATGATTGCGTTTCAAGCGCGGCTGGAGTTCTGAGCATTCCCTTGCCCAGCAAATCACGGCTTGGCGATCACGTCGTAGGGGCGCATCATTTCGTTGTCTTCGTGTTCGAGGATGTGGCAGTGCCAGACGTAGCGGCCGGGGTAGCCCTCGAAGCGGATGATGATGCGGGTGACCATCGCGGGGTCGGCGCGGACGGTGTCTTTCCATCCGGCTTCGCTGGGGTCGGGAGGGATGGGCGGGCCGAAGAAGTTGAACTTGCCGGTGGCCCAATAGTTGGCGACGTCGAAGCTGCGGCGGTCGAGGATCTGGAAGCGGACGAGATGAAGATGGATGGGGTGGGAGTCGTCGGTGGTGTTGATGAGGTTCCAGATTTCGGTGGAATCGAGGACCGGGTTCTCGGTGACCGGCATATTCCAATGAGTGTTGTTGAGCAGCATGGTCACTGGGCGCTGAACCAGGTCGTCGACTTCGACAAGGGTGAGCATGCGAGTGTTGACGGTTGCGGATTCCGGGATTTTTGCGATCGGGCGCAGGGTTGACGGCAGGACGTAGGAATCTGCAGCGGCGATCTTATCCTTATTACTATTACTGCTATCCCTATTTTTGTTATCCCTGTTCGGCGAAGCATTCTTCGCGACGCGGAATTGCATGACGTTGAAGCTGTCGTTCTTGAGGATGATTTCCTCTCCGGCGGAAGCGGAGAAGTCGACGATGAGATCGGCGCGCTCGGCGGGGGCGAGGATTACGCGCTTGAGTTCGAGGGGCGCGGGCAGCAGGCCCTGGTCGGTGCCGATCTGGTGGAAAGGTTGGCGATTCGAGAGCGATAGATGGAAGAAGCGGGCGTTGGCGCCGTTCAGCACGCGGAAGCGATAGGGGCGCGGCTCGACTTCGAGATAGGGGAAGAGTTTGCCGTTGACGAGGAGCGCGTCGCCGAAGACTTCTGGCGTCCAGGGCGATTTGGGGTCGCCGGAAACGGGATAGTTGAGCTGGCTTTCGAGATCGAACATGCGATCGTAGAAGACGAGAGGAATTTCGTATTTGCCGCGGGGCAGGTTGAGGGAATCTTCGAAGTCGTCGCGCAAGAGATAAGTGCCGAGGAGTCCGGCGAATACGTTCAAGCGGTTAATTCCCAGGGCGTGGTCGTGGTACCAGAGCATGGCGGCGTCCTGGTGGTTGGGGTAGTGATAGAGTGCGGACTTGCCGGGGGCGTACCAGTTGTCTGGGTAGCCGTCGCTCGCGGGGGGAACTTTGGCGCCGTGCAGGTGAACGACGGCGCGGACTTCGGGCTTGCCGGCTTCGGCGCCGTGGATGCTGTGATCGATGGGAAGGAAATGTTGGGTGGGGAGTTCGTTGGCCCACTCGACTAAGATTCCCTGGCCGCTGCGGGCTTCGAAGGTGGGACCGGGCGAAGTGGAACCGTAGGCCCAGAGGCGCGTGGGCTTCATATCGCGATGGATTTTGCTTTCGATCTGGCGCATGGCGACGCGGTAGTAAGGCAGCTTGAGTGAGGCGTTCGCGGGATCGGGGCGGTGATCGATGGGCTGCGCGATGGCGGGGATGGGGAGTGGGTCGACGAACTGGGCCAGCGAACTGGTGTTGAGCGTGGTACGGAACTTGGGCGGGGGGAGTTGAGACCGGGGGGGCTGAGGGGTATGCGCTGCCTGGGGCAAAGCCAGAGCGGCGGTGAGGATTCCGCCGCGGTGAAGGAAGGCTCGTCGAGTTAAGGACACTGGTGGAGTTTCTCCTGGTCGCCGCTGCAAGTGCGACGCAAAAATATTAAGCGGGCATGCGAAGGGTCAGTTTCGCATGCCCGCGGCTGGTGAGGCGAGTCCTTCGCGCGGCTCGCCCGCATCCTTCGTTCGCGCAAAAAACGCGTTCTCTCGGGATGACAAACTTACAGCATGACAAAACTTACAGCTGACAAACTTACTTCTCGATTTCTCCGGTGCTCGGATTCAGGAACAGAGTGCCGTTGGTCCTGATTTTGGTGAAGTTGAACATCTGAGCGATCGAGTTGGCGACGCCATCGAAAGAGCCCTGGCCGATGCGCTGCCCGCCGAGCCAGTTGTCTTCGATGAAGTGGATGACCGAGGTCTGGTCGGTGACCGTGTGGTCGACGAAATTCTGCCGAGCGTACGGGGAGATGACCAGCAACGGCTGTCGAGGACCGTAACCGCAGCGGCCGAGGGCGTGCGGATCGCCGGTTGTGTTGAGGCCGGGCAGCGAAGTGAGCGCCGTGCCGCACGCGCCGGAACCAGTAAGAGCGTCATCGGGGCCAGTGGAAGTGTTGACGATCGGACCCATCTGGTGGTCGTACCAGCCATCGGAGTCGTCGTAGAGGACGACGACGGCGGTGCTGCTCCAGGTGGGAAGTGCTTCCAGGAGATTGATCGTGTTCACGACGAAGGCTTGTTCATCCAGAGGATCGGAGTAGCCGGCATGCGCGTCCTGATAGCCGGGGGCCTTGAGGAAGCTTACGGCCGGGAGATAGCCACCTGCGGCGGCGGCGTAGAAATCTTCAATGTCGTACTGGTGATTGGCGGGACCGGCGTTTCCGATTTCCGAGAGGGACGCGGGCCGGGTGTGCGCCGGGTTGCCGGTGGAGGTCCAGTAGTTGAAGAAGGAGTGGTGCGGAATGTAATCGCTTTCGGTCACGCCGGTGACGGCTGAGGTCGTGCTGCGATTGCATCCGGTGGTGCCGTTGGGGTTGATGGTGGACAGATTGAAGCCGCCCATGAATCCGCCCCAGGTTACGCCGGCCGAGGTGAGGAGATCACCGATGGTCTTGCTGCCCATGGTGACCTGGTTGCTGCTGGAGCTGGTGCAGACGTCGCCGAGCGGGTTGGGATCGCCGATGACGGTGAGGGAGCCGTCGGGGCCGCCGTTCACTTCGTCGCCGGTTCCGTTCAGAATGTCGGTGACTCCGTTGGTCTGGCCCGAGACCAGGTTGATGACGCCCACCGTCGATGGACCGAAGGTGCTGCTGAACGAATTGTCGTTCATGGAGAAGTTTTGGGCGTAGTTCCACAGGGCGGTGACGGTGTTGCCGTCGAAGTAGCCCATGACGAGGCCGTTGGTCTGGGTCACGCCGGAACCGGAGGGTGGAGGTCCGGCGGTGCCGGTGTTGAGGGGAAACAGATCCATCAAACCGAAATCGTAGGCCTGCTGCTCAGGCGTGTAGTCGTGGTCTTGATCGGCGGTGTAGGCCTGCGAGCGATCGAGACGGAAGGGATTGGAAGCGCCGGTGCCGTTGGCGGGGTTCAGGTTGGGGTTGGTGGTCAGCAGAGCGCCGCTCAGGCCGTTAATCGTGGGCGTGTCGGGTGAGGCTTTGAACTTGGGCTCGCCGGCAGGGTTGGTGGCGCTGGGATAGGTTCCAAAGTAGTGATCGAAGGAAATATTTTCGCCGAAAATAACGACGAGGTGCTGAACGGGAGTGGAGGTTGGAGCAGCTTTGCCGGTTGGCTTGGTGGCGGGTTTTGAGGCGGCGAACGCCGGCACGGCGGTCGGTCCCAGAGCGGTGGTCAAGGCCAGCAGCAGAGCCAGCGTCCTCCGGGGAGTGTCTGAAGTCTTCAGCTTGTCGAACATTGTTTTTTCCTCCGCCCGGGCGAATCGATCCCATTCCTCTGGAGCGCGTGATCGTTCGATGGACCCTTTTTTGGACCGGGGCGAAGAGGACTATAACGTCCAGATGTTGCAGCGAGGTTGCAGGATTGTTAAAAGGAGGTGAATCGGAGCCGGCCTCTGTGAAATTCTGCCGATAAAATAGTTTCGGCTGGGAGCGGGGAGGAGTGCGCTCGAGTTGAGATTTTCCGGGTTGGCCACGTTTTGAGATATTCCCCCCACTCCTCGCTGTGATTGGAATCATCGAGTTAGCAAGAAATTCCTTCTAAATCCGAAGGTCTAAAGAACTTAAATATCAAAATACGCGAAACAAAGGGATTGCAGGCGGAGTTTGTGGTCGCCGCCGGTCGTGGTCTGTACTGCCTTTGCTGGGGCAATGATGAACGAATTAGATTTGGAGCGCAAGGTTGGATGTCACCGTAGGGGTGTGGATATCGTGGGAGTTGCAATTTGCTCACAGAGAAGACGGGCAGCGGTATAGATTCGAGGTACCTACCCTTGCAAAAAAGCAAGGGTGGGGCAGCCTGGTCAGTCGTAGACGCTCCCCGGTCTCGCAGATGCCGCGAGACCCTTCGACTTCGCTCGGGGCCGGTTCTGGGGTACCCGGCTTCTGATACCGGTTTTTCGAAGTCGCGAAACGTTGGTCGCCTCGGGATATGACGGTCCGGGCGATGACGGGCGCGAATCTGGGCCAGTCCTCAGCCGCCCACTTCTCGCAAAAGACGCGAGAAATGGGGCACCCAGCGGTATATTTTTGACGGGATACTTCACCAAGTGGCTGGAGACATGGGCCACCCGCCTCTACGTTTCCCTCGGATTGTTGATGCTGGGGCCAATATAGTGCACCTACATTGGCCTGGGCATTGGCGCGCTTGGTTCCGTTTCGGCGCTCTGTATTTGCCCATCCAAGAACAAAGGCGGGCGTGAGGCTGAGGGTGCTGTTGACACTGTCGCGCCTAAGGGAGTAGCGTACCCGGAGCGTCTTTGCCACTCTCCCCCGGACGCGCCTACCTTGTCCGCTGGAGGTTCTGTGAAAACTACTCTCGCCCTTGGCTTGTTACTTTTCTGTTTCTCCGCCCTTGCGGAAACCCGCTTGGTCCATACCGCGCCGGGCACGACCTTTCAGCAGCTCGCCGAAATCACTGGCACGGAAGGAGGGGATGATTTCGGACTTTCGGTTGCTGTGAGCGGAAATACTTTGGTTGTAGGCGCTCCACTTGCCTCCAATGATTGTGACAATTGTGGAGCTGCCTACGTGTATACGGCAGCGAACGGAGATTGGACGAACCTTACGCAGGTAGCTACCCTGACGCCGCCATCGGGGCAGACTGGCTTTGGAAACGCAGTGGCGATTAATGGCGATACGATCGTGATTGGCGACGACGGGGTAGAAGGGGCAGTTGCTTACGTTTACGTGAATCCGTCGGGTAATGCAACTGCTACCGCCGTGTTGACCACCTCCGTCGAGACTGGCGACGTTATTGCCAGCATCGCAATTCAAGGCGGCACAATCGTGCTCGGTATGCCTTTTGCGATTCCGGAAGGGCGTGCGGAAGGCGCCGCATTCGTATACGTCGAACCTTCTACAGGATGGGCCAATATGACTGAATCCGCTAAACTAATCTCTACCGACGAGAATACCGATTTTGGCTACTCCGTAAGTATTAGTAATCGCAATATTGCGGTCGGAGCGCCCGAGGTAGCAATTGACGGGGTCGAGCAGGGAGCAGCATATCTATTTGTCGAGCCAGCAGGCGGCTGGAACGGCACCTGGGGGCCGACTACGGAATTTGAAGCGTCGAACGGGACGAGAAAGGCTGTCATCGGAACATCTGTATCCGTGAGCGGCGACACTGTCGCAGTCGGCGCGCCAGATGAGGCCGAGGGTTCCGCCGTCAATGAGGGCGCTATCTATATCTTTACCGAGCCAACGTCGGGATGGCCAAAGACGATGACCGAGACCGCCGAACTCACAGCTAGCAACGCAAAGGCTGGGAGTCAGTTAGGGTATTCCGTGGCATTGAGTGGAAGAACCTTAATTGCTGGCGCCCCTTTTGAGGACTCCCAGCAGGGCTTAGTGTACGTTTTCTCTGAACCGGCTAGCGGCTGGCAGGGAGCAGAGACACAAGTGGTAAGCGCGCCAGACGGAGCCGCTAATGAGATCATCGGTTACTCCGTGTCGCTCGGCGGCGAGGTGATCGTGGCAGGTGGTCCCGGTTGGCCGCATGGGAGCCTTAGTGAGAACGGGGCGGCATACGTATTTGGTAAGACTCAGTAGGGCCGTGCGCGGAATCAGAAAATCTGCACTCCCCCGGTTGCTCGGGCTGCGCCAACGAGACTAGCGGCAGCGGGGGGTTGACCCGCGGCTAGGGCCGTAATCGCTGCTAGGTAAGCGGGAGGGACGATGCCGGCTGTACAATTTGTTGCTGAGCTTATCCCGACCGCGCACTGCAAGTCCTGGTAATAAATTTCCGCAGATGTGGTTCCCTGTTCGCTGGAGAGAACGAAAACCTGTGAGAGTGTTTGCGCCCGTGCGCCCGTCCCTGCATCCTGAGAGTCTAGGCAGTTCGTATTGCCGCCACCTGCAAGGCTGATATTGCAGTCCTGCAACTCGATATAGGGCACTTGACCAATGACCATTTGGCGCACATTGCACCAGTTGTCAGAACAGCAGTTCGCGCCCGTGCAGGTATTCCACAGCTGTATGTCCAAGAGGTCGCTGGTTAGTACGGGGGGTGTTCCGGGCGTTCCATTTTCGAGGCCTTGCGTTCCTATTGCAAAGGGCTGATTGGCAAGTATGGTCTGAGCCTCGCCGATTGTCCATGATGGATCGGTACCGCCGGGATAGCTGGTAAGGCTCTGCCCCATGTTGACCGTCATCATCGGCACCCATCGTGGGACTGGAGACTGCAGGCTTCGCTGCGAGCTTATGTAGGACGCGGCAGTGGCATAAGCACCAAGCCACTTAGACTTCATCAGGGCATCTCCCCCGCCAGCGGCATTCTCAAGAGATTGAGTGCAATTTATCGTCGCCTCGCTGCCAATGGAGAAACCGAAACGGATGTAGTCAATCTGCGAAAGTCCGGCAGTCGTTGAGTTGGAGGCCCAGGCAATAAGTGCCGTCCACCAGCCTTGAACAGCCTGCTGGTACGGATATTCCCAGACCGCTGGGATGCCCGTAGCTATTGTCGCCACGGTGCAGGCTAAGGTGCCCCCCATTCCCCCACAATTCCCCGAACTGACGTTACCGGAGGTGTCATACGGTGGTGCGGGGTCGGTGCCGCCAGCGGGAGTACTGCCCGGGTACCCCATCGTCCCGCCCAAGGTCCCGCAGAATGCCGCGTCCACTGGCGGGTTTGATCCCGCCCACGCCGTGCTAAAGACCCAAGTTGGTGTATCCGAATTGATGGTTGGGTTCGATACCGGACGTGCGTCGATGTTGATGATGCACGGGTGTCCGGCTCCCCTCCCTGGAAGACTCTTGCCGCAGGTGCTGTACATGCCCGAAATGTAAGGCAAAATCGAGGTGTAGAAAGCTGCAAAGGTATAGCCGGACGTGGAGGTACACGGGAGGACGCAGGTCGATTCCCAAGTGATGGGTATTGTGACGCCGTCTATGTAGGGCTCAATAGTTGTGTCGAAGCCGGAGGGTATACCGCTACCGGTCGGCATGTTCCAGCCGATGATATCGATCTGGGCGTCGGCGGCGGCCGAGCCAAATAAAAGCAGCGCCATCATAGCTATCCGCTTCATCGCACTCTGACCTCCACGGATTAAGAATCTAGCCGGAGAACTTAGGGCAAGTCTAGCCTTGGCGCATCCATTGTCAATTGCAACGGCTCTCTTACCGTTGGCATCCGTGGTACGTGCGCCGTTCTAACGGATGTGATCCCTGGGTGTGCGGACGGGACGTTTTCCATTCTTGGCGTTTGCGCGGCAAAGACGAAGCCGTCTTGCCTGGAATCTGGCAGGGGATTGTCGATCGCTACTCGTGCTGGAGGACCTCGTCCACGACGGCTTTGCCGCCTTTATCCACGGTGATGACTTTGTGGATGGGGGCGTAGCCGCTGAGGGTGATGTCGACGACGTAGTTGCCGGGGTCGAGCAGGAAGTCGACGGGCGAGTTTTTCTCGAGCATGTGCTGGTTGACGGCGATCTGCGCGCCTTTGGGCTGGGTCTTGATGCTGACCGCGCCCATACCCTGGGCCGCTTTGCCGCCGAACAGCTTGTTCATCTTGCCGACGGTCTTGATGTCATCGACATTGCCGAGCGAACGCAGCGTGGGCGAGAAGTTGATGGTCTGGCCTAGAACGAATTGCGAGCTGGAGGTTTCGTCGATGTAGCCGGCCTTGCGCACCAGGATGACGTGCTGACCTTTGTCCAGGGGAACTTGCGCGGGAGTGAGCTTGCCGGTGTCTTTGCCATCGACGTAGACGTTGGCGCCGGGCGGAGTGCTGGAGACGGCGAGCGTCGCCATAATTTGAGTGAGATGGCTCACGACGAACGCCTTGGCGCCGGAAGCGACATCGACAGTGCGAGTGTCGGTGGAGTAGCCGGACTTGCTGACGGTGACCGTGTGCTGGCCGGGGTTGAGCCCGGACAAGCTGAACGGAGTAACCCAGGAAGGATCGGTTTTGCCATCGAGCTGAACCTGCGCGCCCTGAGGAGTGGAATCGACGGCCATCTGCCCCGGAACGACGGCGACGGGCGTGGGCGCGGCGGGCTTCTTCTTGCCGGTCTTGCCTCTAACGGCAGCAGCAGCGGCGACGCGAGTTGGTTCCGGCGTGGCTTCAGCCTCATTCACGGGGGGCTCGGCCTGAACCGGAGCGGCTTGCGCCGGTTGCGGTTGGGCGGGCTGCGGCTGGGGCGCTGGCTGGGCTGCCGACTCGACGGGAGCGGGGCGCGGAGTATCGCCGTCACTATTCAAGCTGTTGACGTGGAGAACGAGGGCGATGGCGATGATGAGAATCAAGACGGCCGCGCCAGCGATGGAGTAGAGCATCAGCTGGGGTGGGACGCTCTTGATTTCCTTGATGGCTTTTTCCGCGACTTCGCGGGGCTGAACTTTGGGCTTCTCCTCTTCATATTCGCGAATTGTGAAATCGTGCGAGTGAGGAGTGGGCTGCTGGGCTGCCGGAGGTGAAGGCGGTGCGATATAGACTTCCTTCAGCGGAGGCAGTTCGGTCATCTCCGAAAAGCTGATGCTGCTGCTGCCGCCGCGAGACGGACCACCTTCCGCCATCATGGGATCGACGGCGATTCTGGGTTGTTCGAATTCCGGGGTCTCGATGACTGGCTCATCGAGGACGGTGGACGACATGGAAGCGGAAGGCTGCGACGGAGTCTCGGTGGCTTTGACGCGGGGCGCGGGCGACGGGCTGGCAGCCTGGGGTTTGGGTGCGGTAGACACTGCGTCGGCGCCTCCCCATCCTGCGGCGGCAGCGGCCGCCTTGCGAGGAGCGGGTTCGGATACAGTCACTTCTGGTTTGGGTGCTGCCGGCCGGGCTGCTGGCGGTTGCGAGGCGGCGGCTTTCCTTTCGGCGGGTTGACTCTCGACTGACGCCGCAGGAGCGGAGGCGAACTTGGTTTGGGCGGCAGCTTTCACTGGAGTGGCGACGGCTGCGGCTTTGGCAGGCGCGGCGGCTTGTTTCTGCGGTTTGGACTCCTTACATTTCTCCAGATCGTCGAGCAGTTCGCGTCCATTCTGATAGCGTTCGGCGGGATCCTTGGCCAGCGCTTTCATGATGAGATCGCTCAGCACCGGGTGGAGTTTGGCATTCACGTGCATCGGGGGCGTGGGCGTGCTTTCGAGAATGCTCTGGCGCAGCGATTCGGCATCCTCGCGATCGAAGGCCTTACGGTCGGTGACCATCTCATAGAAAAGAGTTCCAAGAGTGAAAACGTTCGAGCGGGCATCGATATTCTCGCCACGAACCTGCTCGGGCGACATGTAGTGCAGGATCGAGGGGACGCCGGGCATGGCGGCGGTAAACTTGCCCACGCTGGAGACGCCGAAGCCCAGAACCCTTACGGTGCCATCCCACCCGCACATGATCTTGGCGGGCTCCAGACTATAGTGAAATAGGTTGTGGGAGTGGGCGTGTTCGAGGCCGCTGCAGACCTGCCTGCCGATATCGAGCAAGTCCCAGATGGAAAATCCTTCTTTGCGGGCCAGCATGGTGGCGACGCTGTTGCCCTGGATATATTCCATGGCCGCGCAGAATTGGCCTTCGATTACTCCGGCGCCGCTAACGGTGGTGAGGTTGGAATGACTTAAGACTTTCGTAGCCTCGGCCTCCGCAAGGAGACACTTCTCCAGTGCGGCAGATTGCTCGCCGAAGGCGGACAACTGGATCGCCTTCAGGGCGATGGTTTGGCTGGTCTCGGGATCGTTCGCCTTGTAGACCGCGCCGGTGGCGGACTTTGACAGTTCACTCAGGATTTCGAAATGGCCGATTTTCGTGGACATAGTTCCTTGTTCCTTGCCTCATCCCAGAAAAAGCCGCGCAGCTTTCAGTTAGAGCTGCGTGGGTTCAGAACCCGGGTCAGGTTATGCGTAGGATATCGCTCAGGGGATTAACCTTCGAGTTACCAAAGTACTGAAAATTTAGGGTGTTAATGAGAAGGCACATTCGCAGAGAACCATTGCCCGGTGCGCGTTCTTGAGATGCGTGCTGCTTGGTGCGGATGAACACGCGAGCTAATGTGGAGATGAATCATTCTTGATTGAGACCGTAACTTTGTGGTTGGGCACGAGGTTTTAATTTGTTATGGCCGATGGCGTGTGACATTTGTCATGCTGGCCGAGTGACGATCTCCACTGGCGAGGTCGCCCGGGGGTGGGAGAATATGAAGAAGGCGGGTGTGTTTCTGGAGTTGAGCGTTATGAAGGCAAGGCGGAGGAGCGGGATTGGTTGTGGATGACAAGTTGATTCGGTTATCCTTGTTGCCAGTTCTGGGCGCACTAACACGCGGGCGCCCGTCCCTGTTTCCTCCTGAGGTTCTGCGATGACCTTAACCCGGTTTGTCACGAAAAACGCCTTCCGCAACAAACGCCGCAGCATTCTGACCGTACTGAGCATCGCTTTTTCTTTGCTACTGCTGACGCTCATGATGACCATCTGGCGGGCCTTCTATCTGGACGAGGGCAGCGCCGAATCGGCGGAGAGGCTGGTGGTGCGGCATCGGGTTTCTTTAACTTTCAGCTTGCCCGGCTTCTACCGCGAGAAAATTCGTGCGGTGCCGGGAGTTGTGGCAGTGGTTCCGGTCTCATGGTTCGGTGGGATCTATAAAGATCAGAAGCCGGAGAACTTTTTTGCGCAGTTCGGCACGGACCCTGAAGAGTTTTTCAAAGTCTTCCGGGATATTCAAATGCCTGCTGACCAACAAACCGCGTGGCAACGGGATCGCCAAGGCGTGATTGTGGATGACTCGCTGGCCAAGAAATACGGCTGGAAGCTGGGTGACCGGATCGTGTTGCAGGGCACGATTTACCCCGTAGATCTGGAGCTGTATGTTCGGGGCATATTCAGCTCCTACCCGGACGACAAGGCGGTCTATTTCAACGCTAAGTACGTGGAAGAGGCGGTTGCGTTTTTCAAGGGGCAGGCGGGTACGTTCAGCATTCTTGCGGCTTCTCCCGGGGACGTGAGCCGAATCGCCAGCACGGTGGACGATATGTTCCGCAACTCGCCGCAACCTACGAAATCGGAGAGCGAGAAAGCTTTCGGCCTGGAATTCGTGGCCATGATAGGAAACGTGAAGGCGTTCATCCTCATCATTTGCTCGGCGGTGGTTTTTGCGACACTTCTGGTTTCCGCGAACACGATGGCGATGTCGATCCGCGAGCGCACGCGGGAAGTGGCCGTGCTCAAGACTTTGGGATTTACGCGGCAGAGCGTGCTTGGTCTCTTCGTGAGCGAAGCGGTGGCGCTGGCGGCGGCGGGCGGGGTGATTGGCGTGGGGTTGGCGTACTTGCTAATTTATTTTGTGAGTCACTCGCCGTACATGAGTTTCTACAACTTGAAGTTGACGCTGGGCATGTGGGTGGTGGCCTTGTTGGTGTCGGGGTTGGTGGGGCTTGTGAGTTCGCTGCTTCCCTCCTACCACGCGTCGCAGGTGAACATTGTGGATGGTTTGCGCCACATTGGTTGAGGCCGGGTTGAATTTATGACGTTAAGCAGTTTTGTGGTGCGCAATACGTTTCGCAACAAGCGGCGCAGCCTGCTGACCATGCTGAGCATCAGTTTTTCGCTGCTGTTGCTGACGCTGATGATGTCGATCTGGCGAACATTCTATATCGACCAGGGACCTCCGGATTCTGTGAAGCGAATTATTACTCGGGATCGGGTTTCGCTGGCGTTTTTTCTGCCGGCGTATTATCGCGAGAAGATTCGAAGCGTGCCCGGCGTTGAGGCGGTGGTGCCGATGACGTATTTCGGAAACGTCTACAAAGACGACCGCTCGACCAACTCCTTCGCGCAGGTGGTTACCGACCCGGACGAGTATCCGAAGGTTGCCGCGGACAAGATCGTTCCACCGGACCAGTTGCTGGCCTGGCAACGCGACCGCACCGGAGCCATGGTGGACATCGAACTGGCGAAGAAGTTCGGGTGGAAGATTGGCGACCGTCTCACGCTGCAGAGTCCCTACTTTCCGGTGCATCCCGAGGTCACGATCCGGGCGATCTACACGATCGATCCGCCGGTACGCTCGTTGATTTTCAACACCAAGTACTTGGAAGAGTCGGTAGACTGGTTCAAGGGGCAAGCGGGGTGGTATTTGATCCAGGTGTCGTCGCCGCGCGATGTGGCGCCCGTCTCCAAGGCAATCGATGAAATGTTCCAAAATGCACCCCAGCGTACCAAGACGGAGAGCCAGCAGGCGTTTCAGCTTTCGTTCGTGTCGTCTTTGGGTAATGTGAAGGCATTTATTCTCGGGATTTGTGGAGCGGTGGTCTTTACGATTCTTCTGGTGTCGGGCAATACGATGGCGATGTCAATTCGCGCGCGAACGCGTGAAGTAGCGGTGCTCAAGACGCTTGGGTTCACGCGCCAGCGTGTGCTGTCGATGTTCGTGGGCGAGTCCATTGCCCTGTCGGTGGCGGGCGGAGTACTGGGAGTTCTGGGGGCGACCTTGCTGATCCGTTTGCTGACCCACTCTTCGGTTGCGATCGGAGTTCCGGCGGGCATGAGGGTTACTGTTCCGACCATGTTGGCGTCGCTGCTGGTGGCCGCGACGGTAGGATTTATCAGCGGCTGCCTGCCGGCATACAACGCATCGCGCACCAACATTGTGGAGGGTCTGCGCCACATAGGTTGAAAGAAGCCTGAGCAGACCCGGTAGGTTGAGAGTGAATCTATGGCGATACCGATCAGCTATAACATCCGCAATTTGAAGCTTCGCAAGGGATTGACGATCATGACCGCGCTGGGCATCGCGCTGACCGTGACCACGGCAATCTTTCTGATGGCGCTGCTGGCCGGGTTGCGGCGCGCATTTGTTTCGAGCGGCAATCCGCAGAATGTGCTGGTGCTGCGCAAAGGATCGGAAGCGGAGTTATCGGGCGGCTTCGACGCGGCCCTGTTCCCGACGCTCAAGGTCCTGCCCGGCATCGCGAAAGACAGTCACGGAGACCCGATGGTTTCCGGAGAGTGGGTGGTGGTGATCGTGCTGCCACGCAAGGACGGAACGGGCGAGGTGAACGTTACGGTGAGAGGGATGATGCCGGATGGCCTCGAACTCCGGCCCAGCGCGAAGCTGATCGAGGGACGATGGTTCCAGACGGGACAGCGGGAAGTGGTGGTGAGCAAGTCGATACGCTCGCGTTTTTCGCATGCGAACATTGGCGACACGATGGAGTTCGGCAAGGGGTCGTGGAAGGTGGTGGGAGTGTTCGACGCCGGGGGGTCCGCTTATGAATCGGAGATCTGGTGCGACGTGAATCAGATGGCGTCGGATTTCGACCGGCAGGGCGGATACTCGTCGGCATACTTGCGCGCCACCGATGCGATTGCGGCCGATGCGCTGAAGAACCGGGTGAGCGACGATCAGCGCTTGAAGCTTGAAGGAGTTCTCGAAACGGATTACTACGCGAAGCAAACCAGTTCCGGCGCGCCGATCAAGTACATCGGCATCGTCGTGGCGATCATCATGGCCATCGGATCGAGTTTTGCGGCGATGAATACGATGTATGCGGCCGTGGCTTATCGCGGGCGTGAAATTGCAACTCTACGCGTGCTTGGGTTCTCGCGTCCTTCGATTTTGACCTCGTTTGTTTTGGAATCGCTGATGCTGGCGTTGCTGGGCGCGGTGGCGGGAATCCTGCTGATGCTGCCGTTTAACGGAATGCAGACCGGAACGTCGAATGCCGTGACGTTTAGCGAGGTGGTATTCAGCCTGCAGATTACGTGGGAGGTTGCGGCGGCCGCAATTGGATTTGCGCTGATCATGGGATTGTTCGGCGGACTGGCTCCGGCCTGGCATGCGGCGCGGCAGAATATACTGACGGCTTTGCGCGGGTGATTTGCAAAGGGAAGCGAGCCAAACACGCGATTAATGGGTCGCAAAGAACGCGACCCATCGCGCGGCTCGCTCGGATCCTTCGGCGGGCAAAAAACGCCCGCCTCAGGATGACAACGAAACTTATGCCGATTGACGCAAAACACGAAGACTTGCAGAGCTTGCGAATCGACCGCACGGAGCGCGGCACGAGCGGCGCAGAGCCGCCGGCCTGGGCACGCCGCTACATTATTATTGGCATTGCGGTCGTGGTCGTGCTCAGCGTTTCCGCTCTGGCCTACCGCATATTTGCGCGCGACGTTCCGGAAGTAGAAGTGGTGCGGGCTGCGGCGGAGAGCAGCGATGTGGGCGGGACGGTGCTTTCGGCCACGGGCTACATTGTGGCGCATCACACGATCAACGTGAATTCCAAGGTCACCGGACGCCTGGCCTGGATTGGCGTGGAAAAAGGCGACAAGGTTAAAGAAGGACAAGTTCTGGTGCGGTTGGAGGATGAGGAGTTCCGCGCTTCCTACGAACAGGCGAAAGGAGCGTTAGATAATGCGCGCGCTTATCGCGATGAACTGGAGCATGGTTCCCGTCCGGAGGAGATTCAGGAGACTCAGCATAACCTGGATGAAGCCCGCGCCACGCTGGTGAACGATAAGCTGACGCTGGATCGCACCAAGGAACTTTCCGCCGCGGGCGTGGTTTCGCGGCAGGCGCTGGACGATGCCACGGCGAAGTTCGATTCGGACCAGCAACGAGTGAATTCGCTGGACAAGGCTTTTCAGCTGATGAAGATCGGTCCGCGAGCGGAAGAGATTGCCCGCGCCCGCGGATCGCTGGCACAAGCGCAGGGCCAGCTTGATTATGCGAAATCGCAGCTCGACGCCACGGTGATCCGCGCGCCGGTCACGGGCACGATTCTCGATCGCACCGCCGAAAAAGGCGAATTGATTACGGCGCAGTTTGCCAGTGCGGCGGCGGGCGGCCCGCAGGGATCAGTGGTGTCGCTGGCGGATTTGAACGACCTTCAGGTGGAGCTCGATATTGCGCAAGCGGATTTCGCCCGGCTCGGGCCCAAACAGAAGGGCATTGTCACCACGGACACCTATCCTGATAAGACGTATGACGGCGAAATTGCGCAGATTTCTCCCGAGGCGAATCGGCAGAAAGCCACCGTGCAGGTGAAAGTGCAGGTGCTGAATCCGGCCAAGTATCCGGATGTCTTCTTGCGTCCGGAGATGAACGCCACGGTGAAATTTCTGGCGGATGAACCCAAAGCCACCAGCAAACAAGCGGCGGGAGCGTTTGTACCAGCCAGCGCGGTGCGGGACCACGACGGCAAGAAGGTCGTGTTCCTGGCCTTCGACGGAAAGGCCCGCATGCGTGAGATTCATGTGTTGAGCCAGCGCACGGATGGTTTTCTGGTCGACGGACTGGTGGGAGGCGAGAGCGTGATTACGAAAGCGCCGCAGGACCTGAAAGACGGAGACACAATTAAGGTGAAGGGGTAAATTGCATGAGCACTGTTGCCGAAACCAGAGTCGCTACGGGAACTAAAGTTGTGCAGGCTCGCAACGTCAGCAAGATCTTCAAGCGCGAGGCGTTCGAGGTGAAAGCGCTCGACGATGTTTCCATCGACATTGCCACGGGCGAGTTCCTGGCGCTGATGGGGCCTTCGGGTTCCGGCAAGACCACGCTGCTGAACATGATCGCAGCCATTGACCGGCCGACCTCCGGCGAGTTGCTGGTGCAGAACCAGAACATTTTCCGCTTCACCGATTCGCAGGCGGCGCATTGGCGCAACGAGCACATCGGATACGTGTTTCAGACCTTCAACCTGATCCCGGTGCTGACTGCGTTTGAGAATGTGGAACTGCCGCTACTTCTGACCAGGCTCAATCCGCAGCAGCGGCGCGACCACGTGATGACCGCGTTGAAACTCGTGGGTCTGGAAGAACGGGTCAACCATCTTCCGAAACAGCTCTCGGGTGGGCAGGAGCAGCGCGTGGCCATCGCCCGGGCGATCGTGAGCGACCCTACGCTGTTGCTGGCGGACGAACCCACGGGCGACCTGGACAGTCACTCGGCGACGGAGGTTTTGGAGATTCTGAAGCGGCTGAACGAGGACTTCCATAAGACGATCGTGATGGTGACGCACGATCCGCATGCGGCTTCTTATGCGCATGTCACACGGCATCTGGAGAAGGGAATGCTACTACCGCCGGGATAACGGCTCACTTTGAATGGGACGGCGCGTGTGCGCGGGAGATCCCCTTCGGCTTCGCTCAGGGCAGGCGTCGTCCCGCTGGTGAAAACGCGGGACTTCGGGAGGACACCGGACGGTGCACTGTAGGAGACTTCAGATTGAGCAGCTAGGTACCCCCTGGGGCGCTCTACTTACTGCGGGGTTGGCAACGCCGGCCCTGGGCTCACCGCGGATACAGAATCGGACACCCATCGCCAGGCGCGGCGGCCGTTCTCCAGAGAAACGGCCTTCGCCTCGCCGTAGGCCACCAAGCGATTCAGCACTGTGGTCACGGAGGCCATGGGGTCTTTGTGGCGTGCCAGCATGGGCGGGACTTTTTCCTGGATCCGATCGCAGACGTCGCGAGCGCTCAGCGCCCGGTTTGCGTCCATCAGAATCATGCGGCAGGCTTTGGTGAAACCGGGCTGGCGTCCGCTGCTCTTGCGATCCACCAGTTCCAGCAATTCATCGCTCAGCACGCTGTCGCCGAAAAGGTTGGCGAGGCCGGCGATGGTCTGTTTGATGGTCCCGATGCGCCGCATCACTTCCGCGCGCTGTTGCAGAAGTTGCCGCAACTCTTCGTGAGCCTGCCGCACCACCTCCTGCACGTGGCCGTTTCCGTCGATTGCAGTGGTTCTCCTGGCGCCGGCAATTTCCTGGATCTCCATAAAACCTCCCATGAACCTGTTCAAGCGCAATCTCACTCTCTAATCAATACGCAGAAAAGCGAGCAGGTGTTCCCTGATTCTTGGCTCCCACCGAGCGCACCAGCCAGGACTGACCTGAGGCGTTAGACGTGCGAACCTAAGGTTGGTTAACGACGGTTCTGATGCAAACGGTGATTCGGCGTTTTGTCTTGGCGCTGATGGCTGCCCGCTGGAGAATTACTGACGAACCTCGTTGAGAACGATAACCAGGAGGCGGCCATCGGATTCATAGCCGTCGCCCGTGGCATTTCTGGCTTGCCGCACGGGCTTCTTCGGCAGGTAGTAGGTCAGGCTTTTGGTTGCGTCGGCCTTTTGCAGGCTGCCGCCGATGAGATCGCGTTCAGCGTCGACCAGTGGATAGATCTTGTGGGTAACGCGGCCGTTGCGTTGATTCCTGGCGAATCCGATATCGTGAGTGCCGGCGCCTACCCAGACCTCTTCACCCTTCCAGGTAAAAGGCGCTTTCCACAGACGAAAATGGTGCCGGCTGGCGACCATGGAGATTGGCTCGGCCATCTCGTAGCCGAAGTCCTGCGGCCGGCCGAACAGATAAAGAGTGCTCATCGGCATCTGGAGATAGTCTTTCTCTTCGTAGGTATCGAGCACCGCGTTGAGCACAGCGATCTTTTTATTCGTGTCGGCGACGTGCCAGTCCGCGGCGTCGAGGGCAGCTTGAACATTCTTCTGCGACCCTGCGATTACTACGTTCACCATATCGCCGGGGTTCTCGAACTGGTCGTTCACCTGGCGCGGGAGTCGATTGATTTGTTTGCGAAGCGCGGAATCGAGCCCGGAGTCGGAGAGTTTGAGTACGGGCGCGGATGCGGCGGTTTCACCTGCCGCGGGGCTCTCTGAGACGACTTGCGACAAAGCCATGCTCACCAAGATGGATAGATAGAGGACCGTTGCCAGTCGGATCATAGGGATCTCCGCAACAAAGTAGCCATCTGAAGGTCGGGCAGCAAGCTCAACTATTATCCTCTAAACCCTCAGAAGCGGAGCTAGTTGCGCCACGACGGTGTGAATGGCGTCGTCAAGGAATCGCTAGCGGAAGCCAGCCCAATATAGAACGGGGCCCAATTTGGGACTTCGTTGCGAGCTCAATCTTTGTCACTGCAGTCGCCAGACCGGCCCGTGACCCAGAGTATCCGATGTTAGAAGAGTAACGCATGCTCTCATGTCGACCGCGCCAAAACCCGAGCCTTCGCCGTCCCTGCCGGTGTTGCTGGTGGGAAACATAGAGGAGGATTTTTTTCTCATTCGCGAAATCCTGGAGCGGAACCGGAGCACTCTGCCGGCGGAGCTGGACCACGCCTCCTCGTTGGAAGAAGCTAAGGCGATGTTGCAGCGGGGCCACTACAGGCTAGTCTTGTTCGAACATGAGACGGTGGATGCGGCCGCCACAAAACTTCTCTCCGATTTATTGCATACCGGGCAAGCCATACCGTTCATCGTGTTGACGGAGCACGCGGACGAGAAGGCGCTGGCGGAGATCATCCAGGCGGGCGCGTCGGATTGCCTGGAAAAGTCGCAACTTAACGGAGCCAACCTGCTGCGCACGATCCGCTGCACGCTGAACCTGCACTCCGTGCAGCAGGAGAGGCAAATGGCGCAAGAATCCCTGCGCAAGCTCTCCTGTGCGGTGGAGCAATCGACCGATACCATTGTGATCACGAATGGGGAAGGCATCATCGAATATGTGAACCCGGCGTTTGAACGGCTCACCGGCTATTCGCAACGAGAAGCGCTGGGCCACACTCCAAGCTTATTGACTTCGGGCCAGCAGGCGCCGGTGCTCTATCGCGAATTGTGGGAGACCATCAGCATCGATAACGTTTACCGCACCATCGTGGTGAACTGCAAGAAGAACGGCGAGTTGTACTACGTCGACGAAAGCATCAGCCCTATCAAGGATGCCACCGGGCGCATCACGCACTTTGTCTATAACGGCCGCGATCTCACCAAACGGTTGCATCTGGAGGCACAACTGCTACAGGCGCAGAAAATGGATGCGGTGGGGCGCCTCGCGGGAGGCATCGCGCATGATTTCAACAACCTGTTGACCATCATCACCAGCTATTCGGAACTGGCGCTCGACTCGGTGGTTCCAGGAAGTAAGACCGAAAGCCGGCTGCAGGAAATCCTGTCGGCAGCGCGGCGTGCGGCCGATTTAACGCGCCAATTACTCGCCTTTAGCCGCAACCAACCGCAGGCCTTACGGGTGGCCGAACTCAACCCGGTCGTTAGTGGAATCGTCAGGACTCTGCAGCGCCTGATCGGAGAAGACATTGAGTTGACGTTTGTCCCAGGCGCGGGATTGGGCAGAATTCGTTTGGATCCCATGCAGATCGAGCAGATCCTTATGAACCTTGCAGCTAACGCCCGCGATGCCATGCCCCAGGGAGGCCGCTGCTCAATCGAAACGTCGAATGTATTCCTCGATCAAGAATATATCGTCAACAAAAAGGCCATGATTCCTATCGGACGCTATGCTGTCCTCACCGTGACGGACACGGGCGGGGGCATTTCCGCGGATCATCTGCCGCATATCTTCGAGCCTTTCTATACCACCAAGCCCATCGGAAAAGGCACTGGACTTGGCCTGGCGACGGTCTATGGCATCGTCAAACAGAATCATGGATTCGTCTGGGCCTACAGCGAAGCCGGAATGGGAACTGTCTTCAAGATCTACCTGCCGTGCGTGCAGGATAGGATGGCCGCACTCGAAGTACCGGACCTCGGGGTTGATGCCGCGCCTCGTGGCACGGAGACCTTGCTGCTGGTGGAAGATGAGGACGCTCTGCGTCGAGCCACGGCCGAATTTCTCAGCCTTCGCGGCTACTCTGTGCTGGAAGCGAGAGATGGGCTGGACGCTTTGTCGATGGCGAAACTTCACGGATCGACGATTCACCTGGCCGTTACCGACGTGGTGATGCCCCACCTGAGCGGAGGTCAACTGGCAACCGAACTGGGTGTGCTGCGCCCGGAAACGAAGGTGTTATTTGTGTCTGGCTATGCTGGGCAAACCGTAGTGGATCATAAAGTGGTGGATGTGGAAAACAATTTTCTGCAGAAGCCGTTCACGTTGAAACAGCTGGCCAGCAAAGTACGCACCGTTCTCGACCGTCGTGGCGACGTCGTTCCCGTCGCAGCCACAGCAATTGAGCAACCTTGCGGAGTTACGGTGGGATCCGAGTGAGCTTGCCATTTTCTAACCGGAAACGGTCTCCGCGCCAGGTCACGATGTGACCACCAAGGCTCGCAATCCAGACCACGACCGCAACCAAGTCCCGCAGCGGAATGAGCCACGCATATTTCAGAACCTGACGGTCCCCAAGGATGTTCCAGCCTACGGTCAGAGCAACCGCGAGGCGAAGAAGCAGTGTGAAAAGGAGACCGCCACAGGCCCAGAGTGCTCCACCACTCGCCGCCACAGCTAGAAGCGCCCACGCGAGCCCGAAGGTGAAAACCAAACCGAAGTAGCCGCGGGAACGAGCGTCGCGGACTCCGCGGGCCCAGCGCAGTTGATGGGCAAAGAAATCCCGCAGGCGATAAGCCGGGAGATAGGTCTCGACCACAACCTCCGAGAGTTCAACGGCCAGGCCTAAACCAGCAATGCGCTTTCCCAGTTCGTAATCGTCGGCAAGATAGTCGACGAAGGAAGAGAAACCGCCGATCTCTTCCAACTCGGCGCGGCGGAAGGCGAGCGTGGAACCCAGTCCGAATCGAATGCCACCTTCGAGTTGTCGCGCCGCCAGAACGCTTGCGCAAAAGTCCGTACTGATGCCCAGAGCCTCCAGACGAGAGCCCAGCGTCGCGCCGGCGACTCCACGGTAAAGGCAAGTGACCATGCCGACTTTGGAGTCGGCTAAGGGAGCAGTCACACGCTGTAGGTAGTCAGGCGCGACGCGAATATCGCCGTCGTTGACAATCAAGTGGTCATAGCGCGCTACCTCGAGCATTTGCGCCAGATTGCTGACCTTCACATTCGCGCCCAAGATTTTCGTACTTACTACTAAATGAATTCTGCGGTCGGGAAATTCGTGCTGCAATCTCTTTACGCTCTCGACCGCAGGATCGTTGGGATCGTTCACGCCGAAGATGATTTCGTATTCCGGATACTCCTGCAGGCAGTGGCTGCGAAAGCTTTCGTAGATTTCGGGGTCAGTCCCTTTGAGTGGTTTGAGAATCGAGATCGGCGGCAAGGCTGCTGAAGGATGCACGCCGTTTCGCTCGCGCAGGAATCGTGCCGCACTCCAAAGACAAAGAAGATAATAGAGCGAGCTGGAAACTATTCCGAGGGCCGCGACGATCTGAAGATTTCTGAAAATGAAGTGCATCATGCGCGAGCGCAGGTCCGACTATTCGTACCGCAGCGCCTCAATCGGATCCAGATTCGCCGCCTTCCATGCGGGATAGATACCGAAGACAAGTCCAGTTCCCGCGGCAGAAGCGAAGCCGAAGATGGTCCAGAACATTGACATGCGCGCTGGCAGCGACGGCCAAAGCGCGGGGATGATCCCGACTACAACGGCTCCCAATAAAATGCCGATCACGCCACCGACTGCCGTGAGGATGATCGCCTCCAAAGTGAATTGCAGGAGAATGTCCGTTTTCTTGGCACCGATTGCTTTGCGCACACCGATTTCCCGTGTTCTCTCGGTGACACTGACCAGCATAATATTCATCACGCCCACGCCGCCCACAATCAGACCTACGCTCGAAACCGCGAACATGCCAACGAAGAGCGCGCCGGTGAGCTGATTCCAAACGTCTGTGAGCGAGTCTGAGGTAAAAACGGAGAAGTTGTCGGGCTTGTCCGAGGGAATCTTTCGCCGCCGCCGCAACAACTCACGGATTTCATCGATGGCCTTCGGCACGTCGTCGTGAGAAGTGGCCTTGGCGCTGATCCAGTGGTCCTTCAATTCGGGGTGAAGCGTCTTGAAGGTGCTGAGCGGGAGAAAAATGCGATTGTCATTGGGATCTTTTCCGCCGCCAAACACGGACTTGATCTTTTCAAGGACGCCGATCACGGTAAACAGCCGCCCGTCGATATTGATTTCGTGTCCCAGCGGACTTTCGCTGGGGAATAATTCAGCCGCCGTGTCGTGGCAGAGAACGATCACCGGCGCGTGCCTTTCGTCGTCGCTGTCGGTGAACCACCTGCCATCTGTGATATGCAGGTCAAAAACGTCTTTTGCCTGCGAAGTAGCTCCCTCCAGGATCGTATTCTTGACTTTGCGGTCCTGGTACTTCACGGAATACGATCCCACTCCCAGTTCCGGGCGGAAAAAACGAATGCCAGCCGTCACGGTCTTTACGTGCGGAAGTTGCCCGATGGCTTGCGCGTCTTCGAAGGTAAGCTTCTTGCGGAGGCGCAGCTCCTGGGTCATACGCAAGGTGAAGGGCTCGAGATGATAAGCAAAGATGACGTTGGAGCCGATGCTGGCGACAAGATCGCGGACGTTGTCGTCGAGTCCGCGCCCGATGGAGGAGACGCCAATCACCATGGCGACGCCAATCACGATTCCGAGCACGGTCAGCGACGAGCGCATCTTGTTCTCGCGGATGGTGGCCGTCGCCATCTGCACGATCTCGCGGAACTCGTCCTTGTGAATCATGAAGAATTGAGTGATCTGGCGATCGGGTGATCTAAAACCTAGAGTCACAGCCCGCGCAATCAGGTTTTCAATCGCCCGATCACCCGATCACAAGTCGCCAGATTTTTTACGTTTCGAACCTGAGCGCCACAATCGGATCCAGTCTCGCGGCTTTGCGCGCGGGATAGACTCCGAAGAACACTCCTACACTTGCCGACACCAGCAGCCCGGCACCCACGGCCCAGAACTTGATCGAGGAAGGCATCCCGATCAGCGCTGTAACCGCGAAGGCTATGACCACTCCCAGTAATACGCCCAGAGCGCCGCCCAGCAGCGCCAGAGTAACGGACTCGATGAGGAATTGCAGCAACACATCGTCGCGCCGCGCCCCCAGAGCCTTGCGAATGCCGATCTCGCGGGTACGCTCGGTCACCGACACCAGCATGATATTCATGATGACAATGCCGCCGACCACCAGCGAGACGGCGGCGATGCCAATCGTAGCCATAAAAAACGTATTGCTCAGGCCGGACCAGATCCCGAGCAGGCTGGCATTGGTTTCGATTTCGAAACTATCGTCGTCGCCGGGACGGTCATGGCGCCGCGCGCGCAAAGCGACGCGGGCTTCGTCCATGGCCTCGTTCAGCGGGACTCCAGTGGCCAGAGCCTTGCCCCAGATTCCAATGCTGCTGTTGTGCGATCCGTACTGCTTCAGAAAGGCGGTGATGGGAATCATCACATAGTTGTCGGCACTCTGGCCTAAAGTTGTGCCCTTCTTCTTGCCGACGCCGATCACGCGGTAAGTCCAGCCATCGATGCGAATCTCCCTGCCCAGCGGGTCGGCGCCCGCCATCAGGTGATCCACGATGTCAGTGCCTACGACGGCGACCGCAGACCTGCTATTTAAATCGGTCTCGTTGACCATGCGGCCAGCGGTCAGATCGGTATCGAGGATTTCCGCCATCGAGGGCGTGATCCCCTGGAGGGTGGTATCGCTGATCGACTTTTCACCATTTTTCACCGCGCCGGTACCGCGCAGGACCGCTCCCAGGTATTCGCAGTGCCCGCAGGCTGCCAGTGCCGCCTCATAGTCGTCCATGATCAGGTTTTTGCGCTTCTCGGCCGCCAGGAAGTGGTCCACGTTGGTCTCGACGGGAGACATTTTCGAAATGATAAAAACATCTGCGCCCAGGTTGAAGATTTTCTTCGCCACGTAATCGTTGATTCCCGAGACGAAAGTGACTACGGCGATCACCGCAGCCACTCCGATCACCACGCCGAGCAGCGTCAGCACCGAGCGCAGCTTGTTCACCCACAGCGACTGCAGCGCGATTCGGATGGCTTCGGCGATGTTCATGATCCAACCTGGGATTCCCGCTCAGCAGACCCGAGGGCCTAAGAACAGAGCCCTCGAGTCTGCCTTCGGATTCTAGCAGGCTGGACCTGCCGTTCGGGTAGAGAGAACGGTGAAGTTCAGGGCCAGCCCAAGGAGGAGGCTAGCCGCATCGAATCGGGCTGGAATGCCGCTCATAGGCGTCGCGAGAGCCAAGAGAATCGGTCGTCTGCGGCACTCTTCATACGATGCCAAAAGTTGCCGCCAGCTGCTTGCCCCTCTGGATGGTTTTATCCACGTTGTTGATTCCGAACATCGGGTCCCAGTGCTTTCCCCTTATCGGAAATCGTGCGTCCATCAAGGCTCCAATCCGGACTCGATTCGCGATGACATATTGTTCGATCGCATCCCAGCTGACAGGTTTGACACCGTTGCCAGCCATGTCTTTTAGAATCACGTCCACGCCCCCTGGCGCCCAATGCCGCCACTTGGTGACCCTCCAGAGCAGTTCGGTGCCTTCCGGAAATCCCAGGCTATGTGCCTGGGCAGCGCGTTTGCGGACTAACTGGATCCCTCCCCAAATTGAATAATCGGGGTCGGTGCGCAAACGAGGGTGATCCAGACCGAGTTCCTTCGACTCTCCAGGATGGATCTGAAAATAACCGAGCTCGCCCAGGCTGGTTGGGCCCTCGAGCTGGCGACCGGATTCCACATCAATCCAGCCCATGAGAAAGTACAGCGGAATGTCTCCGCGATATTTGTTCAGCAGGAGAATGATCTGAGGCCATGTCAGCGTCTTTGATGGAGGTGCGGACAGCCCGCCAGCCGCGGCTGGAGAGGTTCCTGACGGCAAACCTAATGCGCTACGCATGCGCGCCCAAGTGACGGGACCAACCATCCCGTCGACCGGCCGCAGGCCGTTCTGCGCCTGCCACTCGGCGACCGATTGCGAAAACAGGGCCTCGGTCGGGCTGGAATTGGCGAACCCCAAGAGCCGTCCGATGTCTTGTTCGTATCTATCCCATCCCAGCATGACTTTGTAACGCCGGTTTGCGAGAACCGCGTAACCGATATCCTTCTCCGCGAAAGACTCTGCTTCAAATTCGCCCTCCAGTTCTCGCAGAACATCGTCGACGAGGAGATCAACAGCGGAGCGACTGCCCATTGGGATATTCTCCTTTCACCCGGTCGACATCGACAGCAGGTCAAGCCTCAGCTTGAAAACCGCGCCTAAGAATCCTATCCATATGGTTATCTTCAACAAGTCGCGTATTCGTGGTCGCTTCAATTAGGTCGCTCGAAAAACATGAACTATAATGATCAAGTTGGCAGCTGGACCGGACGGTCGCTTCCTGCGTCTTCGGGCGCGGGGAGAGGAAAGTCCGAACTCCACAGAGCAGTGTGCCGGATAACGTCCGGGAGGCCGGGTTCAAGCCCGTCCGACGGAAAGTGCCACAGAAAACATACCGCCCGCATCTTTCGGGATCAGGGTAAGGGTGAAAAGGTGCGGTAAGAGCGCACCGCCGCCGCAGCAATGCAGCGGGCAGGGCAAACCACACACGGAGCAAGACCAAATAGGGAGGGAGCCGGAGCTTGATGCGAATCAGGTTTCGGACACGTGCCGGCTCGGTGCGTCAAACCTTCGGGTAGGTCGCTAGAGCCTCGCAGCGATGCGTGGCCCAGAGGAATGACCGTCCCGCCGGAGCAATCCGGTGGACAGAATTCGGCTTACAGGTCCGGCTGCCATAACTTCAATGCTTCATCCGCCCATGTTTACGGCCCCACGATTCCTTTGCCTTCGACAATGGTTACGATCCTGTCGATCTCCGGAATCTTAATCTCTTCCCGTGTTCCGTCCGGCCAAAGTATCTCTACTTTATCCACCTTTGTTGCCGAGCCCAGGCCAAAGTGCAGGCGTTGATCGGAACTGGATGCGTAGCTGCCCCCGCTGAAAACATCGGCGCGCTGCCGGATTGTGCCTGTCGTGACAAACACCTTTGTTCCAATCGCATCGCGCGGGCTTTTCGGCCCGCCAATCAACTTAAGCGTCAGCCAATGATTCGAATTCCTGACTACGTTGCGCAAAAGCACGGGCGTGGAATCCATTACGTTGAGCACCACGTCGATGTGGCCGTCATTGAATAAATCGCCAAACGCGGCTCCACGCGCGGGGACCACCACCGCAAGTCCGCTGCCGGTAGCGGGAGGGACCTCCGAAAATTTCGAACCATTCAAATTTCGAAACAGCAACGGACGCTGGGCAAAAGTCGTGCCCCAATCCTGCTTGTCCACGGCTGGATAAACGTGCCCATTGGCAAAGAAAATGTCGAGCAGCCCGTCGTTGTCATAATCCAGAAAGCCGGCACCCCAGCCAAGAAACGGAATGGTCGCGTTGGCGATGCCGGCGGCATAGCTCACGTCGGTGAAGCTGGCTTCTCCGTCGTTGTGGTACAGCGTGTTGTAGTCGTCGGAAAAATTTGTGATGCAAAAGTCGACCTTCCCGTCGCGGTCGTAGTCGCCGACCGCAATCCCCATGGAAGCCTGTTCGCGGCCCTCGTCATTCAGAGCGAATCCTGAGATATAGCTGATGTCCTCAAACGTCCCGTCATGCTTATTGCGGTAGAGGTATTTGGGTACGGAATCGTTGGCGACCAGCAGATCGAGCCAGCCATCGTCGTCGACATCAACGAAAACCGAAGCCAAGCCGTAATAGCCGCTGGGGTCGGAGACGCCCGCCTTTACGCTTACGTCAGTAAAGGTGCCGTCGCCGTTGTTGTGAAACAGATGGTCGCTCTCGCCGGGCAACCCGCGCGGGCCGCACATTACGGTGATCCCGCGAAACTGGCAGAACCCGGGTGGAAGCCCTCCTTTGCCGGCGATTGGTGGATTATCGGGGTCGAATTTCACATAGCCAGGAACAAACAGATCCAGGAAGCCATCGTGATCGTAGTCGCCCCAGGTCGCGCCCGTGGACCATCCACCCAGCGTGACTCCAGCCTTTTCCGCGACGTCGGTAAAGGTTCCGTCGTGATTGTTGTGGTAGAGGCGGTTCTTGCCGAAATTGGAGACGTAGATGTCCGGCCAGCCATCGTTATCGTAATCGCCCACCACCACGCCGAAGCCCCAGCGCTCGTTGGCCACGCCGGCCTTGTCGGTCACATCAGTAAAGGTTCCGTCGTGATTGTTGTGAAACAGCATTGCCCGGGGCGGCGCTTCCTTGCCCCTGAGCGCGGGAAATGTGGAACCGTTCAGCAGATAGATGTCGAGCCAGCCATCGTTGTCATAGTCGAGGAGCGCGACGCCGGAACCGGGCGTTTCGAGAATTGTGCTTTTGCCGGGCTCGCCCGACTTATGGTGAAACTTATCCAGGCCCGCGACGTGGGTAATGTCGGAGAAGACGACCGGCGCGCCATCGACAAAGCCGCCCGCCGTAATCGGACGGGAAAGGGCATCCTTGACCGGAGCGTGCACGGGGCCGGTGCTCATGCCGCTTCGCTGACCGGGAGTATCCGCTTGCGGGGCGTTCTGCGCCAGCGCAGTTGGAAGCAATACCGCCAAGCAGAAGGATCGAATAGCGATGAAGCGGGCAGTCCGCCAGGAATGAAAAACAAAATTGCGGGAAAACATGGTCGGCTTAGACACTGAATGCGCCGTGTGACATGCGAAATCTTCTCATACCGCCAATTTCCAGGTCCAGTTGGTTTGGGTTCCAGGCGCGGGAAACGTTAACGGGATGCGCTCGTCAACGTTCCAGAGGTGTAGATTTGCTTCATAAGTCCTGATCCAACTATAATTTGCGGGAACCAGCCTGGAGGAGTCCCGCTTAGAAGCTTGCCGATTTCTACCGCGCTTGCGGCGGGTGGCTGGCGAGCTTTCAACGGGCGACGTACCGGGGGAACGGCAGCCTAACGCGGAAGTGAGTCGCCTGCTCTTAACTGTAGGTTTGGCGGGTCCGTTATCCTCACGGGAGGTGTTGGCGTGCTTGCCTCGGACTTCAGCCATTGGGTTGAGACAGCTAAGAATGTTTGTGAAATCTTGGCCATCCTGGGAGGGGCTGCATGGACCTAATCTCAATTACTTTCGAGGCCGAATCTATAAACCTAGGCTGGAGTGTTCGGTCGAAGCGTCCGTCGAACAGCATTCAGGCCATTCTTTTCTCAAAGCTGTCGTGAGGATAAGAAACATTGGCTTGTCGAAGGTATCTATTCAGCAAAGAGGAACCGCCCTAGTCATACACTCAGCAAACAAACAAGGCGACCCCCCTCTGTTCCCAAGTGAGGTTCGATGGAACGATCCCGTGGCAGCGTTCGAGGTATTCTCGGGCAATAACGGCGTGGAGCCTTCGGAGCCCATAACGGAGTCCGTGATGATAGCCCTGCCTTATGGCAATGGTCTAGCGTACAGGGTAACGTTGACGGTCGTCTCCGGCGAGTTTTGGTGGACAGCGGCGACCATCGTGGCCGATACTTAAGAATAGAAGACCCATAAGGAGGCTAGCATGGCAACTAACACCCGCGATGTTGCGCAAAAGGCCGCGCGGTGGACGCAGGACCAAATCGATGCGGTTGAACGAGCCAAGGAGCAGCAACGGCGCAGGGAGCAAGATATGAATCAGCAGCGCGAAGCTAACTCCCAGAACCGTCAAGCTGAAAATAGGCGGTAAGTTCGTTTTCTAAATTCACTTCAGGAGCAGAATACATGTCAGCACCCAGCCGCCGCCCGGAAATTCGCCGGCGCCGCGCTCGTCAACACAAGATCACCACTCTCCGCAAGCGTCTCGCCTCAGCCCAGGCCGATGCCGACCGCAACCGGATTACCGCCAAGCTGCACAAGCTCGCCATTGCTTCGCCGGGCCAACCCTTGCTGAAGTAGATCCGCTGAGATTGGGTTTGACCGCTCGGCGGGCGAATGATCCGCCGAATTACCCTACAGTTGCCGTGGCCTTGCTGCCTGCGGATTCGCCAGGAGGGGCGGCGTTGCTTTGCGCGGTCACAACTTCATAGTAGACCTGCATGATGCGGGTGACCGATTTCTCCCAGGAGAATCTTGTCGCCTGGCGGCAGCTGCGTTCCTTCATTTTCTCGCGCAACGGCTGATCGAGAAGAACGCGATGCAGCGCGCGCATAATTTCGAAAACATTTTCCGGGTGGACGAGTACCGCGGCATTGCCGACTACCTCAGGCAGCGACGACACGTTTGAGGTGACGACCGGCGTGCCGTGCGCCATCGCCTCCAGCGGCGGCAGGCCGAAGCCTTCGTACAACGAGGGGAAGACAAAAATCTTGGCGGCATCGTAGAACGTACGCAAGACTTCGATAGGCACGAAGCCCAGGAAGCGCACATCGTTCTGCACACCGCTGCGGATTACCGTGCGCCGCAGGTCGGGATTGCCGGAAACGTCGTCTCCAATAATGATGAGCTTCAGGTCGGGGAATGCCTGGTCCTTCTCCAGTTCCGTTTTCAGCGCGGAGAATGCCTCGATCATGCGCACGACGTTTTTGTGCGGGCTGATTCTTCCCGCATAAAGCAGGAAGGGATAAGTCACCTGGTAACGCTCGACAATCAACTGGCGGTCTGCGGCGCTGGCGTGACCCTGAAGCAGCCTCTCATCGATGGCGTTGTAGACCACCTCGATGCGCCCGGCGGGAATGTTAAATAGCTTTTCGATTTCGAGTTTGGTGAAGTTTGAGACCGCGAAAATGCGCGCCGCGCCGTGCAAGACCCGCTTGGTTAACTGAAAATGAAGGGATCGCCAGAAGCCGGTCTGCTGGCGCGCACGTGAAAGATGTTCCAGGATGTCGTGCACCGTCATCACGTAGGGACAGGGCAGGGCACGCGGGATAGAGAACAGATTGGGAATGTGCACGAGATCGCATTCCAGCCGTTTCACCACCGTGCGAAATTCGCGAAAGCTCTTTAGAGAGCGCTCCGGTTCAGCCAGAGGCACCGTTTGAAAGTTAGGCGGCAGGGAGCCGATCTCCTTAACTTTATCGGGAGCGCCGATGAGGAAATACGTGGTCTCGTGGTCAAGACGTCCCAGAGTGCGAACAACATTACGGATGTAAGTGCCTACGCCGAACTCAGTCATCCGCCGGATGTCGATGGCGATCTTCATTGAGGGCAATTTAAACACAGAGCAATGCTGGAGGCGAGTCGGAGTTGCTGCGCACCCGAGCTCGCAGGAATCCCCGAAGGGGCTCACGGCTTTCGGATCGGCGTAGCCAGGGTAACCCACCGCTCGGAATACCGTCCCACCTAAGCTCGCACTTCCGCCTGCGCCCTCGCTCTGCGTTCCGCATAGAGCGGGAACGCCTCACTCAGATCAAGCACATCCTTGCGAATTCGCTTCAACACCGCCGCATCCGTCCTTTGCAACAGCGCCTCCGCGATCCAGCGGCCGACCTGCCGCATCTCGACTTCTTTCATTCCGCGCGTGGTCAGGGCCGGCGTACCGATGCGGATGCCGCTTGGCTTCATTGGCGGGTTGACATCGAACGGGATGGCATTCTTGTTGACGGTGATTCCGGCCTCACCCAATGCTCTCTCGGCTTCGCTGCCCAGCATACCTTTCGAGAAGACATCGACCAGCATCAGGTGCGTATCGGTGCCTCGGGAAATGATGCGGAAGCCTTCGGCGGCCAGTGTTTCCGCCAACACTTTCGCGTTGGCGACGACCTGCCTTGCGTAGTCGCGGAACTCGGGCTGCATCGCTTCCTGAAAGCAGATCGCTTTGGCCGCGATGATGTGCATGAGCGGACCACCTTGCATTCCGGGAAAAACTACTTTGTCGATCGCGGCCGCAAACTCCGCTTTGGAAAGAATCATGCCCGCTCGCGGGCCGCGCAGAGTTTTGTGCGTGGTCGAAGTCACGATGTGAGCGTGGGGTACGGGCGATGGGTGCGCGCCTCCGGCCACCAATCCGGCGAAATGCGCCATGTCGACGAGAAAGAGAGCGCCAACTTTATCGGCAATCTGCCGCATGCGGGCGAAATCGATGATGCGGGGATAAGCGCTGCCGCCGCCGATGATCAGCTTGGGCCGATGCTCCTCCGCGAGCTTTTGCAGTTCGTCGTAATCGATCGTCTCCGTTTCCCTGGTCACGCCGTAAGGGACGATCTTGTAAGTCTTCCCGGAAAAATTCAGGTGAAAGCCGTGAGTGAGATGGCCGCCGTGAGCCAGGTTCAATCCGAGGATAGTGTCGCCGGGCTGCAGAACCGCCGCGTAAGCTTCCATGTTCGCTTGCGAACCGGCGTGAGGCTGGACGTTGGCGTGCTCGGCGCCGAATAGCTGTTTCGCGCGGTCGCGCGCCAGGTTCTCGACTACGTCTGCGTACTCGCATCCGCCGTAATAACGCTTGCCCGGATATCCTTCGGCATACTTGTTGGTGAACACCGACCCCGCGGCTTCGAGCACGGCTTCGCTGACAAAGTTCTCGGAGGCAATCAGCTCCAGGCCTTCATGCTGGCGCCGGGTTTCGTTGTCGATGGCAGCGGCAATCTGGGGATCGGCTTCGCATAGCGGGCGGTACATCTTAGCTGCGGAGTTCTTCATAATTATTGTTCCTAGCGCTTTTCGTATACGTTGGGCTGGTGGAGTTCCATATATCGCTCCGGAGCCGTCACCGGAGTAAAGCCAAACTGTGAATAAAGTCCGTGGGCGTCGCGAGTCAAAAGAATCCAGCGCCGCAAGTTCTGCAACGCGGGATGCTGCACAACGCACTGCATCAACCACTTGCTCAATCCGCGGCCGCGATGCGATTCGAGGACGAATACGTCGCCCAGATAAGCGACGGTGGCGAAGTCGCTGACCACGCGGGCAAAGCCAATTTGCGCTCCGCTGCCGTCATAAATACCGAAGCACAGCGAGTGCTCGATCGACTGCGCCACAACATTCCTTGGAATGCCTTTAGCCCAATAGCAGTTCGTGAGAAAATTGTGAATCACATCCAGGCTCAGGCGCTCGCGATCAGTGCTGATCACAAACTCGTCGCGCCGGTACTCCATTACGACCTCGGAATCCGACATGCAAACGGTTGCCATGCCCTCATTCTACTGCTTCGTACGCGATTGTAGCTTTCATCGACGCGTTCCCTCTAGCCGGCAAACGCTGTTCGCAGGAACGAAGCCAGTTGCCATCCATCCATGTACTTGAAAGGCGTTTCGCCCGTGGTGTAATGGCCGCAGGGCAGAACAACAACCTTGTGGTCGAGTCCTTGCCGCGCGAATTCGTCTACGGCATTGCGGGAAAGTTCGGGCAAGAAAGTCAGATCGTACTTCGCGTAAATAATGAGCGACTTCCGGGGCCAGCGCGCGAACTGCTTGAAGTATGCCATCGGACTCACGGCGAGCCACGACTGGCGCAGGGTTTCGAGCGTAATCTGCGATTCCATCCCCTGCCGGATGTGCCGTGTGGATTGCCCGTGCCACACTACGTCGGCAACGAAAGTAGAAGCGTGATTGAACGCCGCGACTTGAATCCGCTGATCGTGCGCGGCCGCGATGAATGCGTAGCACGAACCCAGACTCGTCCCGATAATCCCGAGCTTGCTGTAACCCTGTTGCTCCAGCCAATCGAGACAGCAGCGGACATCCACCACGCCCTGCCGTACCGCATCGAGCGTGCGGCCGATGTTGGCGGAGACGGCATAATCCGCGCGGCTGATCTCGGCCGGCATGCGGATATCGTGATAAGGCATGCTCAGCCGCAATACCGCTATGCCCAGCATGTTGAGCACTTTGCACAAGCTCACATATGCGATCGCATCGGCATTCCAGTGCGGCAATAGCACGACGGCGCGCTTGCCGCGCGCGGGAAACCAGCGCGCATTCACCAGATTGTTTTCTGCGTATGGCGTTTTCACTGGGGCCGTAAAACGCAGGAACTCCGCGAATGTTCCTTTCACTTTCGCTTCGAGCTTCGGATCGGGAACCTGGCGCGTGGAAAAAACTTTCACCTCGCGCTTCTCCAGCCGGAAGTCGGTTGGCCGGGTGTAGGCATAAAACTCGTCGCTTGAGGCGACGATGCGCCGGTTGAAATCGATTAAGAATTTTGCCGGATCGTCGATGGCCTGGCCGGGACACAAGCCATTCCGGCAAGGCCAGTCCCGGGCCCACTCGACGCCCCATTCCAGCGGACGCACCACGCGGTTGTTATCCACCGAGGTGAGCCGGTGCTCCCAGTCATACATGAGTTGTGCGTAGCGCGAGGGCATGTACTCTGAGGATAACAAAGGCTGGAGGGACAATCAGCCTGGCCGCAGTGAACCGCAAGAACGGGCATTGGATGGGAGTAGGGCGCGTGCGAGGTGGCCCCTACATCAGATATTCGGCGAAGCCAGAGCTGAGCCGTGGCTTGAGATGTTTAAGAAGGGCGTGATTCCGACAGTCCGAGACCCTCTCACTTGCCGACAACGAGAACTACAAAAGTGTCGGGTACAATGCTCGGCCGGGCATGGGGATTCTCCGGCGTGGGCGCGGGAGCCGGGCCCAACTTCGCCGCTACCAGGAATATGTTGTGCGTCTTGGAATCGAGCGCCAGCGTGCGCGCACCTTTTTGCGTTGGAACATTTTCCACCACGCTGAATTTGTCGGGCGAGTCTTCATGCACGACCGTCAGCACGCCTTCGCCGGCCGAAGCAAAAGCCAGTCCGGTCGCGTCGTCGAATGTGGTTGCGTCTACGCCGTCGCCAGTCGCCGGAGTGGCGACAATCTTGCCCGTATCGGCGTTTACCACGGCCATCATCTTGTTATCGCAGGCCACGAATAAGCGGCGATTCTTGCGGTCCATCGAAAGTCCTGAGGGCGATTCGCAGGGCGCGAGAGCCCATGTCGATCTGATCTCAAGTTTGTTCGGGTCAATCGCTACCAGTTCACTCTTGTCTTCGATGTTTACGAAAATCTCACCCTTGCCATCACTGGCCGAGAACTCCGGTTTGCCGTCCAGTTTGATCGTGCCCAGCACCGTACCCTTGGCAGCGTCGATGGCCGT
>Ga0302324_100000606_pt1 | contig 92019 bp, 62 predicted proteins | sample Palsa_T0_1_FD_201949 | JGI IMG/M metagenome (GOLD analysis project Ga0302324, IMG submission 201949) | Peat permafrost microbial communities from Stordalen Mire near Abisko, Sweden - Palsa_T0_1 | ecosystem: Environmental > Terrestrial > Soil > Palsa > Peat permafrost | place: Sweden: Abisko... | reverse complement strand
CTTGCGTATCGGCGCTGCCGAAGGATTGTGGCCATGAGCCCATGTTTATCCTTCGCAGTCATTTCGGCAACCCTCTGCGTTCGGATTCGTGATAAGATCCAGCCGGCATCATTGATGAGAGTCAAGTGGCTACATTTTGGATTGTGGCTTTGGGCTGTTGGCCTTGCCCGGCTCGGTGCGGCGCCGCTGCATGAATCGGCCCCGCTCTTCACGCGAATTGGCGAGCCCGCCATCATCCCGGCGGAAGTCAGCAGCAACGGGATGTGCGTGAGTGTGATGATCGACGGGAAAGGGCCGTTTCGGATGCTCATCGATACGGGCTGCTCCTTTTCTATGATCACCCCGGAAGTCGAGGCGGCGATCGAGGCGAGCGGCATCGAGATGGAGGACGAGGATGTCAGAGCGGTCAACGGGCTGGGCGATGCCGTCACGATGCCCCGGGTATTGCTGGATTCCGTCGCGATCGGAGGTGTCGAATTTGACGGGGTGATCGCGGGCGTGGTTCCCCTCGAATTGCAATCGAGAGTCGAGGGCCGGTCGCTGGATGGCCTTCTCGGGTACTCGCTGTTCTCCAGCTTGTTCTTCGCGTTGGATTTTCCGAATCACAACCTGGTGCTGAGCAGCGACTGGCCGAAAAATCTCCCGCCGGTGCGGGCAGAACTCGCCATCACGGAGCAGTCGGAGGTTCCGTTTGTAGCCGTTAAATTACAGGACCAGGAGTTCAGCGTGATGATCGATACCGGTGCGAGCGACCGGTTTCACCTTCCACCCGCTTCGGCGGCTTCGCTCAGCTGGAAGAGCGAACCGCGCCCGGGCTTTCTGCTGGCCGTGGCTGGAGAGACCGGCCGCGAGCAGATCGCCCGGCTGGCCGGCACGCTGGAATTGGGCCCCGTGCGGGAAATGGAGCCGGTCGTCGGCCTCAGCGCCGGGCCGGCGACCATTGGCGTCGGCCTGCTGCGCTCGTTCTGCCTCGTTTTTCACGAGGCGGAGGACAAGCTTTGGCTCTGTTCGGCTCAGGACAATCCCGTGCCCTCGCCGGCCGTGCTCTCGGTCGGCCTGAGCCTGCTCGCCGACCCCGGAGGCTGGCGGGTGGCCGGAATCATCCCGAACAGCCCGGCGGAAGAGGCCGGAATAGGAGAGGGCGACCTCGTCACGCAAATCGAAGGCCGGCCGGCCCAGGATTGGACCCAGGATCAAATCCAAGGCTGGCTCGATGCGCACGCGAGCATCGCCCTGAAGCTGGCCACCAGGTCAGGCGAGCGTGATCTCAATCTGCGCGTATGGTCGCTGGTGCCGTAGGCCTCGGGCAGCAATTTGGATGGTATCCGCCATGGGCTTGAACCAATAGCTTCGCGTTGTTGCGATGAACATCTCCGTGATCATGCCGGCTTTCAACGAAGAGCTGCTGCTCGGCCGGGCGCTGGACAATCTCAAGTCGGCGTGGACGCCCTTTTCACGCCTGGGCTGGGGGACCGAGCTCATCGTCTGCGACAATAATTCGAGCGATCGCACCGCTGAAATCGCGCGGGCGGCGGGCGCCGCGGTCGTGTTCGAGCCGGTCAACCAGATCGCCCGGGCCCGCAACGCCGGCGCAGCCGCGGCCACCGGGGACTGGCTGTTCTTTGTGGATGCGGATTCATATCCCGAGGCGGGCCTGTTCGCGGCTGCCGCCGACGCGATCGGCCAGGGGGGCTGCCTCGCGGGCGGATCCACCCTGCGCATGGATCAACGATCTCGGGCGGGGGATTTCGCGGTCGCTGGCTGGAATTTAATCAGCCGGGCCGGCAAATGGCTCGCGGGTTCATTCATCTTCGTGGAGGCAACTGCCTTTTGGGAAATCGGGGGCTTCGATGAGCGGTTTTTCGCCGGCGAGGAGGTGGATCTCAGCCGGCGCCTGAAACGATTGGCCCGCCAAAGCGGCCGGCGCGTGGTGATCTTGCACCGCCACCCGCTTCTCACCTCCGCGCGCAAGCTGCGCCTCTACGGCAAATGGGCCCACGCTCGCTTGCTGCTGCGAGGGGCGCTGAGTCCGGGGGGTCTGACCCGGCGGGAAGGCTGCGACTTTTGGTACGACGGCAAACGCTAGCTGGGGCGGCTGGCTCAGCCGGCGGCCTGGCCGCCGCTGCGGTCTACCGCAGTTCTTTCAGCAGAAAAGTGTACGAGAGCGCATTGAGGTAGGCCTGCTCCTTGTTGTTGGCCCCGGAGGAATGCCCGCCCTCGGTGTTCTCGTAGAAGAGCACGTCGTGGTGTTGCGCCTCCAATTCCGCCGCAAATTTGCGCGCGTGCCCTGGATGCACCCGGTCGTCCCGCGTCGAGGTGGTGACGAGTACCGGAGGATATTTTACGTCGGCGCGCGCGTTCTGGTACGGCGAGTAGCGGCTGATGTAGGCCCATTCCGCCGGCACGTCGGGATCGCCGTACTCTCCCATCCAGCTCGCTCCCGCGAGGAGATGGCTGTACCGACGCATATCGAGCAGGGGCGACCCGCAAACAACGGCTCCGAACAGGTCGGGCCGCTCCGTGAGCATGACGCCCACGAGGAGGCCGCCGTTGCTGGCGCCCATGATGCCGAGGTGCGGCGGGGTGGCGATGTGGCGCCCGATCAGATCCTGCGCGACCGCGATGAAGTCGTCGTAGGCGCGCTGGCGGTTCTCCTTTACCGCCGCCTGGTGCCAGGTGGGGCCGAATTCGCCGCCGCCGCGGATGTTGGCGAGCACGTAGACGCCCCCGCGGGCGAGCCAGGACGCGCCGACGCTTCCGCTGTAGGCGGGGGTCATCGGGATCTCGAAGCCGCCGTAGCCGTAGAGCAGCGTCGGGGTCGAGCCATCGGCCGGAAGGGCTTTGCGGCCGACCTGGAAGTACGGCACGCGGGTGCCGTCCTTGGACACCGCCTCATGCTGCGAGACTTCCAGTCCCGCGGCGGAAAAAAATGACGGCAGCTGCTTGAGCAGGACGCGAGCGGCTGTGCCGATCGTGCCGAGGTAGAGGCTCGAGGGCGTCAGAAAGTCGGTGACGTCCATGAAGAAGTCGTCGGACTCGGGTTCGACGCCATCGGCCGAAATCGTCCCAAATTCCGGGGCGGCCAGAGGCGCGCGCGTCCACGTTCCATCCTCCTGCAGTGTATGGATATAGAGCCGGTTGCGAACATTATCGCGCTCGTTGACGATGAGGTGATGCCGCGTCGCCTTGAACTCCGCCAGCGCCAGGCGCGGGCCGGGATGAAAGAGCACGGCGAAGTCGCGCCCGCCGGCGAGAAACTTATCCCAGGCAATCGCGAGCAGCGAGCCCGCCGCATAAGTCCTGCCGCCCACGGCCCAATCCGTGCGCAGTGTCACGAGGAGTTGGTCCCGAAACGTATCGAAGTCGGTGTCGGCCGGCAGATCCAGCCGGACCAGCTTCCCGCCGTCGACCAGGAATTTTTCCGAGGTGAAAGTCGTGATCTCGCGCTGAATGAACTCCCGGTGGAATCCCGGCTCGTTCGAGACTATCGGCGAAGCGTCCAAGTCCGTCTTCTGACCCTCGAAGACGATCGCCGCCTGGTCCAGCGGCGCCCCGCGAAGCCACCGCTTGACGGTGCGCGGGTAGCCCGAATCTGTCATGGAATCCTTCCCAAAATCGGTTGCGACATAGACGCTGTCCTGGTCGCCCCAGGCGACGGAGCTTTTGGCCTCGGGCAGGGCGAATCCGCCCTGCACAAAGGCCTTCGCGGTCAAGTCGAACTCGCGCGTGACCACGGCGTCGGCGCCGCCGCGCGAGAGGAACACCAGCGCCCTGGTGTAATCGGGATAGCGGACGTCGGTGCCCTTCCAGATCCAGTTCTCCTTTTCCTCCGCGGCGACGGCGTCGAGATCGAGCACCGTCTCCCAGGCCGGATCGTTCTTCCGGTATTCCTCGAGCGAGGTGCGCCGCCAGAGGCCGCGGACGTGCTGGGCGTCGCGCCAGAAATTGTAATAATAGGGGCCGTGCTTCGTGACGTAGGGAATGCGCTCCTTCGAGTCGTAGATCGCGAGCAGCCGGTCGTAGATTGGCTTGAAGTCGGGCGCCGATTCCAGCGCGCGCTTCGTGACCTCGTTCTGCTCGCGCACCCAACCCAGTGCCCGCTCGCCCGTCACATCCTCCAGCCAAAGGTTGGGATCGCTTGGTGCTTGGGCGAAAGACATCCGGATGGACCATAGTCCGAGAACGACGACGGCGGATAGCTTCATCGTACAACCCTCGAGCGGGTTTGCAGCGGTGGCAAGCGAGGTCTGCTGGAACCGATCCAAGCGCCGTCCGCTTGCGCTCGGCCGGCCGCCTTGAAGGCCTCAGGCCGGTGAGGCCACGCCCGTCAGGATTTCCCGTTCGGCCTGCAGCCAGTGCTCCAGGTCGTTGCCGCGCGCCAGGCCGTTATCCTGCCAGAGCTGGTCCGCGCGTTGCGCGATCTTGATCTCCAGCCGCAGCAGATCGTCGTCGGCGATGGCGATCGATCGGCCGACTATTTTATCCTGGGTTTTCATGCACGGGCGATGGATGGCATTGCGCAGGAAGGGGGTAGCTGCTTATCGGCACAATGGCTCGGCGCTTTACCGGATATTCCGCCGGCTTGGGGGATGCATCGCTGCGGTTCATGCCCGGCCCCCCGTGGCCGAAGCGGTTTTGGCTTCTGCAAAGGGCAACATCAGCGACCGGATCCGCTGCGAGAATGGACAGCCAGCCCCAGCGCCATCGCCACGAATCCGCAGGAGCATACCCCCCACCAGTGTGCGAGCTGCCAGCCCCAGACACCCAGGATGGATCCGCAGGATCCGCCCATGAAATAACAGGTCATATAAACTGCGTTCAGGCGCCCGCGGGCGGAGGGGACCAGGCTATAGATTCGCGTCTGGTTGGCGACGTGCCCCGCCTGGACGCCGAGGTCGAGCAGGACGACGCCGACGATGAGCCCGGTCAGCGTCGAGCCGCCCCAGCCCAGCACCAGGAACGAAATGAACCCGAGCAAAAGGGCCCACCCGACGGTCGCGCGCGGTCCGTGCCGGTCGGCCAGCCGACCGACCAGGGGAGCGGCGGCCGCTCCGGCGGCGCCGACCAGCCCAAACGAGCCGGCGACGGCGCTCCCGTAATGGAATGGCGCCGACTCGAGGCGAAATGCCAGGGTCGTCCAAAAAGCGCTGAAGGCCATGAAGAACATGGCCCCCAGGAACGCCGATTCGCGCAGCACTGGCTGCGACCGAAACAGTTGCCAGATCGAGCGCAGCAGCGCCGGATATTTCAGCTTTACCGTCGGCTCGCTACGCGGCAAGAGGACGCGGATCAGGACGCTCAAAACCGCCATGAGGCCGGCGGCGATCCAATACATTGACCGCCATCCCCAGGCGGCGCCGACATACCCGCTGAGCGTGCGGGCCAGGAGAATGCCCATCAGGAGCCCGCCCACCACGGTGCCCACCACGCGTCCGCGGGACTTGCTGGGCGCAATGTGGGCCGCGAAGGGGATGATGAGGTGCACGACGGATCCGGAGGCGCCGACGAGCACCCCGGCCACGCAGAGCCAAAATAGGCTGGGGGCCAGGGCCAAGCCGGCCAATGCCGCCGCCAGCACGGCCACCAAGGTCGTGATCAGCGAACGCCGTTCGCGCACGTCCCCCAGCGGGACGAAGCCCAGCATCGCGCCGGTGGTTCCCAATTGCATCAGCATCGCCACCGCGCCCGCTCCGGTGGCCGTGATATGGAAGGCGCGGGCCAGGTCGGCCAGCAGGGGTTGGATGTAGTAAATATTGGCCACGATCGCCCCCACGGCCACCGCCATGAAGACGATGGTCGCACGGGGCGGTGGCGGAGGCTCGGGCTCGGCCTGCGGCGATTGGGTAGGGGCGGTCAAGGCTGCCATTGGCGCACCCGGTCTACAAAAAGATGAAACCGGCCAAAGACGGGCAATCGCTCGGCGTGGACGCGCATTGATTGCGGCGAACGGCAGCCCTATCGCGTCAGACTCCCCTGCAAGTGAAAATGAACTTTCACCACGGGATCGACCGTGAGCAGCAAAAACCGTATGATCGGCAGGCCAAAATCCCGCGTATCCAAAGTCGCCGTGCCGTCAATGGTCGTCAATCCGTGGCTGACGGTTATGGTTACAGGAAAATCCACGTCGTGCTGCTGGCCATGCAATTGAATCCGGCCGCGCGCGGTCAATGCCCCGTTGGGACCGCGATCCACCGCGCTAAGTTCGAAGACGACTTGTGGGAACTCGTTCGTCTGCAACCACACGCTCATGTTATGGTCGCGAGCCGCGCGACCGGTCTTCACTGCGGCCAAAGCTGCGTGAAACGCGGCGGATTCGACTTGCCCGCTTTCCGGATCGAGCGTGATCGCAGCGTCGAAATCCTCCAGGTGGGCGACGAAGGAACTGGCCGTTGTTTTTACCGCAATATCGACGTGCGATTCCGCGCGATCCAGGATGAACGGCGCGGGCGCGGCTTTTGCCTTTGCGGCCAACGGAAGCACCAGAATGGCCGCCGCGAGGAAGCGAGCGAATGGTTTCATATTGATGGCTCTGAGGGCTGGCCACCATCAGCGCGGGTGGTGAGCTCGCGCCAGTTGAGGCCGAGGTCGACGATGAGCAGGGAAGCCAGGGTGAAGGCGATGAGGCCGAGGGCGGCGAAGGTGTCGCCGAGGTGGCTCCAGTAGCGGGGCCAGAGGTTGAGGACGCGGCTGGAAACGAAGGTAAAGGTAACGGCATAGGAGCGCGCCATCCATTGGCGATGCTGGACGATCTGGCGGTTGCGCGCGGTGACAAACGCGGCGGTGGTGCAGATAATCCAGGCGGCCGCCTGCAGGGAGGTTCCCGGCAAGCCCGGACGGCCGGCAGCGAGGGCGACACCGGTTGCGGCGCCGACAAAGACGGATATGACGTAGATGCGGCCGAGAACGCGATGGAGTTGAAGATGCTGCTGGCGGATCCGTGAGGAGAAATTGATCGGGCCGATGAGGAGAGCCAACATGGCGGCGAGCGTGTGCGGGATGAGCAGATGCCGGTCGGAGATGACCTGCAGTCGGTAGGCGTGGTACATGGGGTAGTCCGTGACCAGGAGCACTTCTGAGGTGATGAAGACGAAGAGTGTCGTGAAACCGAGGCTGATCCAGAGAACGGTCTTGAATCGGGAACGTGGGGCGGTGGGCGCAGGCGGTGTGAAAGCAGTCATGATTCGCGTTTTAGCGGCGGCATTCCAGGTACGCTATTGGCAGATGCTCGCCGACGCCAGCGCCAGCGACCGGGTCTTTGCACTCGCGGCGGGCCGAAATCGGCCGGCTGACGGCATCGGCACGGTGCGTGAGCCGTTGATGGATTCCACGCCGTAGCGGCGCGCTGGCTACATTTCGGAAGCGGGCGGCGCGCGCAGAATCTGGAGCACGGCGGGCGGCAGCTTGTCGGCCTCACGGAGGAGAAGGCTTACTTGCCACATCTCTGTTTCCGAAAGGCTGGCGACGAACCCTGGCATTCCGGTGAGCCGAATGCCGTTTTTCACTTTCCAAAAGGTTTCGCCGACCTGGTCGTCCGTAACCCCCTTTTTCGGAGGCAAGAGCTGCGGCGGAGGCGGAAACATGCCCTTGGCGATGGCGGAAGGTGAATGACCCAGCTGACCGTGGCAAACGGCGCATTGGACGCGGTAAATTCGAGCGCCCGCGAGCAGATTGGGCTCGTCGGCGGCCAGCGGCGAGGGCGTGCCCGCTTCGGGATCGTACGCGGCATGCTGGGCTTTCCGCGCGAGTAATTTCTCGAATGGGAGGGGTTTGGCGCTCGTCGCGACAGGCATGCGGCCTGAAGTCACATAGTAGTATCCCGCCAGAAACGGCAGACAGATTCCGAGGAGAATACCGACTAAAAGGCTTTTCATAATCGTATGCGATGGGCCTGCTGCCGAAGAGCGCAGGCCAATCGGCTCCGCGTGTCAAAATAGGCATTGCCCTCTGGCGTCAAGTCGGGAGAAGTCTGGCGGCCGATCATTGCGACATCAGCTTCCGGAGTTCGCGCGGGTCAAACGAAGCCCCATTCGGAAGGCATGCCGCCTGCTCTCAATAGAATATGAAGTGCCCCACGATTCTGGCCTGCATCCCGGGTAGTGCCGCTTGCGCCCTGTTTTGGGTGGCATTCCTGACGCCGAACCTAGCTTCGGGTCAAACCGACGAAATCCAGGTTTATAACGCTGAAATTGCTGCACCCGGAGAGCTTACGCTTACGGTGCACGACAATTACACGCCCGAGGGGCTCCAGGAGCCTGCCTTCCCAGGTGCTTTCGCTCCGAACCACGTCCTAAACGGGGTGCCGGAATTCGGTTACGGCGCCGAACCATGGCTTGAGCTGGGGATGTATCTCCCGGTCTACAGCGCGCTACCCGGTGGGCACTATTACGTGGAGAGTGCGAAGCTCCGGGCCCTCTTCGTCGTGCCCGATGCCCACAAGAGGTCGTTCTTCTACGGGATGAATTTCGAACTGAGTCATAATGCCGTCCGTTGGGAGGAGCACGTCACCTCTGGCGAAATCCGTCCCATTATCGGGGTCCGCAGCGGACCGTTCGACTTTATCGTGAACCCGATACTCGACACGGGCTTTGACGGCTTCCGGAGGCTGGATTTTGCGCCCTGCGAGCGGGTGGCATACAATTTCTCGGAGACGTTGGCCGTCGCGCTCGAGCATTACGCGGATTTCGGCAAGCTTGACGCGCTGCTGCCCGCGGATGGGCAGCAGCAGTCCATTTTCGCCGTTTTCGACTACAACGGAAAAACGGGCGTCGAATTCGGCATCGGCCGCGGGCTGACCGGAGCCACGAGCAAGTGGGTGGCGAAGCTGATGTTCGATTGGTCGCTCTTTGGGGGCGCCCACTGAAAGCGCCGGCTCGCTCCTCCTGCCGGCGTTGGGCGACGGCCCGATCCTCTTGATGGCGATTAATGCGAGCGGAGGCGGCGATCAGACCAATTGGGCCTCTGGCCGGGGCTTAAAACCAGACCTCCTGACCATGCATCTGTTTGCATTTGAGGCCACTCTTCCGACAGTGTGTTGCTGACAGGCGTGGTCAGCCGAGGCCGGGGCAACTGTTAGCACCTATTCGTGGAACATGCTGCGGAGGTATCCGGTCGCAAATCCTCGACCGTTTTGATTGATTTCCTTTCCGGCACCGCTTCATGAGCAAAAGAATTCTGATTATTGGGGGCGGCATCGGTGGCATGGCTTCCGCACTGGCGCTGCACCGCGCCGGGATTGATGTCACTGTGTTCGAGCGCGCGCCGGGTTTCACCGAGGTGGGCGCGGGAATGAGCCTGTGGCCGAACGCCACCCGCGTGCTGCAGTCTTTGGGTGTGCTGGAGTCGGTTGTTTCCAATGGCGAGCCCGCTGCCCAATTCAATCTGTATCGCCCCAACGGCAAATTGATCTCGGCGATCTCGATGGCCGGATTTGGCACGCCGGCTCTATGCATTCATCGCGCGGATCTGCACCGGGCGTTGCGCGGCCCCTTACCCGCCGCCTGCCTGGCCACCGACCACAGCTTGCGGGAATTCTCCCAGGATCCCAATGGAGTCATCGTCAAGTTTTCCAACGGCCGTGAAGCCCGCGCCGACGGCCTGATCGGGGCCGACGGCATAAAATCCGTGATCCGCTCGCAGATTCACGGGGCCAGCGAACCCATTTATCGAGGTTATTGCATTTGGCGCGGAATCGCACCCGAAATCGCCGGAGCTGCTCGCGGGCACATCAGCGAGACTTGGGGTTCGGGGCGCCGATTCGGCATACTGCCCATGGGACAAGGACGCGTCTGCTGGTATGCCACCCGCAATGGGCTGGCGTCACAGCTTGATGCGCCCGAAGGACGCAAAGCAGAAGTTCAGAGCCTGTTCCGCGACTGGCACGACCCAATTCCGGCTCTGATCGAGAGCACAAATCCTGCTGATATAATCAAGAGCAACGCTTGCGACAGAAAATCTCTGGCAGGGTGGGGCGAAGGGCGCGTCACCTTACTGGGCGATGCGGCGCACCCGATCACGCCCAATGTTGGTCAAGGAGCTTGTATGGCGATCGAAGATGCCGCCTGCCTCGCCAAGTGCCTGCGGGGCCCGGCCGGGGTGGCGGCGGCGTTCCGCTCGTACGAGGCGATGCGCGGGCCCCGAACCGCTTACGTTGCCCGTCAGGCCCGGCGCATTGGTGCGATCGGACAATGGGAAAATCCCTGGATCGTGCAGGGACGCAACCTGGTCACGCGTCTCGTGCTCTCACGTTCGCCCGAGATGCAACTCAACGCCATGTACGCCTACGAGGTTTAAGCCGGTTCTTTGGCGTCGCCTGGTGGCGGCAGCTGCCGCTCCTGCCTCCACGGGAGAAGGGTGCCGTCTTCCGGCTCCACGGCGGGACCATGTGGCGCGAGCTTTTCCGGCACTTGCGGAGGCAGGGGCTGTCTGTAGTAGCAGGACAGATCCAGCTTATTCGCAGGACTCCAAAACGATCCGGCGCGCGGCTCAGCTCGCGCTGGCAAAGATCCATATGAAAAAAAAGCCCATCCAACCGATCCCCCCGGAATCTTCCGATAAAGCAGACGACGCGGCGATCGGATCGCTTCCCGCTCATCCGGTCGGCCCCCCAGCCGCCGACAACCCGGACGAGGCGACGGGATCGCTTTCGCGCGATCCCAGCGAGCCGCCCAGCAATTACGGCACCCGCAAGCCAACATTCGAAGGTGACGATGAACAGGAGGTGGCGGAAGAGCTCGCGGAACAGGGCGTCGAGGCGGCTGAGGACGACCAGGCGCGGGCCGCCCGCTCCCGCTTTCCCGCGGCCTGACGTCCAGCGGTCGTTGCCGGTGGCATTGTCCGCGGGCGGCGACGCGAATTTGGAGGCCGAGACACGACGTGAGTTCGCAAGACTCACGGCGCAGTGGCTGTCGCCGGTTATTCGGGAAATCAGCGCAGACTCCGCCGGCACATGAATGCCATTATGGCCGGTTTTGCATATCGGTCGCTCATGCATACAACTGGCCGCCATGAAGAAGATCGGTTTTTTGTCCTTCGGCCATTGGACGCCCGCACCCCAGTCACAGACTCAGTCAGCTGCTGACGTACTTCTGCAGTCGATTGACCTTGCGGTCGAGGCGGAGCGACTCGGGATGGATGGGGCCTACTTCCGGGTTCATCATTTCGCCCGGCAATTGGCCTCGCCGTTTCCACTGCTGGCAGCGGTTGGCGCCAGAACCCAAAAGATCGAGATCGGGACTGCCGTCATCGACATGCGCTACGAGAATCCGCACTACATGGCCGAAGACGCAGGCGCGGCCGATCTCATCGCTCGCTCACGCTTGCAACTGGGCATCAGTCGCGGCTCTCCTGAGCAGGTGATCGAGGGATGGCGGTACTTTGGTCATCGGCTGAATGAAGGTGAGGACGATGCGGCCATGGGACGCCGTCATGCGGAAGTCTTTCTAGAGCTGCTCGGCGGGAAGGGTTTTGCGAAGCCCAACCCGCGCCCGATGTTCGCCAACCCTCCAGGGCTCCTGCGGCTCGAGCCCTTTTCCGCGGGTTTGCGAGATCGGATCTGGTGGGGCTCGGCAACCAATGCGACGGCAGTTTGGGCCGCGAAGCACGGCATGAACCTGCAGAGCTCGACCCTCAAGTTCGATGAGTCGGGCGAACCCCTGCACGTCCAACAAGCGGCTCAGATCCGTGCCTTCCGGACCGCATGGGCCGAAGCCGGCCACACCCGCGCTCCACGCGTTTCCGTGAGCAGAAGCATCTTTCCAATAATGAACGACCTTGATCGCGCCTACTTCGGCGGCGACGAGGAGCAAACGGATAAGATTGGGTTTATCGATTCGACCGCGCGGGCTGTCTTCGGGCGGAGTTACGCTGCCGAGCCGGATGTGCTGATCGAACAACTCCGAAAAGATGAGGCAATCGCCGCAGCGGACACGGTCCTGCTGACGATCCCAAATCAATTGGGCGTCGCCTATAACGCGCATGTCATGGAAGCGATTCTTGCCACCGTCGCTCCGGGGCTCGGTTGGCGCTGAGCCGACGACCGGCGCCGAAATTAAAACCGGACAAGCAAAATGCCGCTAGCGCGTCCCAAGTTTGCCTTTTGGTGAATCTGGCGCTCAGTTGCTAACCACAAATCCCTTCGACCTATGAAAATCAGTTCCAAATTCCTCGCACTCTCCGCCTTCGCCCTCGGGTTTGTCTCCGCAGCTTCAGCCGCCGTTGAAACCTATGACATCGATCCCGCGCATTCCTCGGTGGGATTCAGCATCCGCCATGTCTTCAGTCAGGTCCCGGGATCATTTAGCCAGTTCACCGGCACGGTTATCGTTGATCGGGACAATCTGGAAAAGAGCCAGGTGGATGCCGTCATCCAGGTTGGCAGCATTACCACCGCAGTGGAGAAGCGCGATACCCATCTCAAGTCCCCGGACTTCTTCGACGCGGTTAAGTTCGGGACCATTACGTTCAAGAGCAAGGGTTGGAAGAAAACCGGTGACGACACCTACGACGTGACGGGCGACCTGACGATCAAGGATGTGACCAAGGAGGTTGTGCTGAAGGTGACTTCGCTCGGTTTTGGTCCAGGCATGACCGGCAAGCCGGTGTCCGGTTGGTCGGCGACCACCACCATAAATCGGAATGACTTCGGCGTCACCGGGCCCGCCATGCTGGGCAAAGCCGTGGGCAACGATGTCACGATTACGATAGCGGTTGAGGCTGATCTCAAGGGGTAGCGCGGATTGCGATCGGGATTCCTTTCGAGAACCGGAAAGGGGTCATGCTGCGTTTAATGCGATAAGCGCGGGGTGGCTCAGGTCCGGCCTCATGGATCGCATTATACGCGGCATGACCCCTTCTGCTCGCTTGACCCCTTCTGCTCGCTTAGACCGCAATTATGTTTTCAAAAGGACCCAGTACCCCGAGATTGGCCCTCTTGACCCGCCGGAATGATAGGCGCATCCTAAAAGGCTGTGAACCTGATCGACCGCATAACCCGCAACCCCGCCAGAATGGGCGGGAAGCCCTGTGTCCGCAATCAGCGGGTCACGGTCGGCGCGATTATGGGTTTGCTGGCAACAGGACGGACCCGGGAGGAGATTTTGAAGCTGTACCCTTACCTTGAAGCCGACGACATCGCCGCTGCGCTTACCTATGAACGAGCTAGTTTTTGATGTCACTCGGGAAGCAGATGGAGGGTTCGTAGCCGAAGCCCTGAGCGAGAGCATTTTTACCGAAGGGAACACCTGGGCTGAACTTCGGGCCAATGTTTTGGAGGCCGTGAGAGCGTTTTACTTCGACGGGCCGGCTCCAAGAAAGATCAGGCTGCATAATTTCGCATCATTCTGACGTGAGTACGGTAAAGGAAATCAAGGCCGCGATTGAACACCTCGCCTTGGAGGAGCGCGCGGAGCTTGTCTCTGAGCTCTGTGGGTGGTCGGACGATGATTGGGATCGCCAGATGAAGGCCGATGCGGCTGCGGGAAGTTTCGACGCGCTTATTCGCGACGCTGACGCAGCCCACGAGGCCGGGGAAACCCGGCCCCCGCCGGACCTTTTGCGCGAGCCGTGACTTTACCGAGCACGCCGGTCGGGATCCCATGAGAATGCGCTTTGCAATGCCGTCATGGCTGGCTAAGGTGATTGCTCGGATGAGCACGCAAATAACAATCGACCTGCCGGATGGAGCTTTTTCTGCCCTGCGGCAAGACAAGCGGGAGTTTGTATCCGAGTTGCGCTTGGCTGCTGCGGCAAAATGGTACGAGGTCGGGAAACTTTCGCAGGCCAAGGCGGCCGAATTGGCGGGGCTGAGCCGGGCGGATTTCATCTCGGCTCTGGCCCGATTCGGCGTCTCACCTTTTCAGGTCAATCCCGGCGAACTGGCTCGCGAGGTCGGCGCATCCTGACGCGTCCTCTTGGCCATGGCTTTGGCTGCGACCAGTAGGTGGGTCGTCAACGCGTCGCCATTGATCTGTCTGGGAAAAATCAAACGCCTCGACTGGTTGAGCCAATTGGCCGAAGAAATCGTGATCCCGGCCGGAGTGGCTTTGGAAATTCGGGACGGTCCCGCCGAAGATCGAGCGCGCCAATGGTTGGAGACAGCCGGTGCCGCGCTTGTACGCGATGTCGGAAACGTTGACCCCATCATTTCCTCGTGGGATTTAGGGCGAGGCGAAAGCGAAGTTCTCGGCTGGGCGCAGACTCATCCCGGATTTACCGCTGTCCTCGATGACCGCGCGGCCCGCCGCTGCGCGGATGTCTTCGATCTTCCGCTATGCGGCACCTTGGGAATCGCGCTCCAGGCTAGGCTGAAGGGGCTGGAGCCGAGGCTCTCCCCGCTGCTGGACGAGCTGATTAAAGCGGGGCTGCACATTTCTTCCGCGATCCGCGCAGAAGCGTTACTCGTAGTCCGCGAGTAAGCTCTGGATTCAAAGGTGCGGTATGGAGCCGCGTCCCAATTGCATGAGGTACGGTGCCTTTCGGTTGGCATCCAAGATGGCCATTTTTGCTTGCCGCAGGAGCGGAACTGCCAAGCGTACAGGGCATTAGCGACGCCAGAGTAGCTCAGTGGTAGAGCAGAGGACTCATAAGCCTTTGGTCGCCGGTTCAATCCCGGCCTCTGGCACCAATTTGGCTATCGGGCCTGGAGCAGGGATTTAAGGTCGGCGACGGAGAGCTTGGAGGCCGCGGCGTCGCTGGCTTCGAAGACCCCGGCGAGGAGCGCCCGCTTTTCCTCCTGCAGGCCCAGGACTTTTTCCTCGACCGTGCCGCTCGCGATGAGCTTGTAGCTCGTGACTGTGCGCGACTGGCCGAGGCGATGTGCGCGGTCGGTCGCCTGCGCCTCGGTCGCGGGATTCCACCAGGGATCGTAATGCACCACGGTATCGGCGCCCGTGAGGTTGAGGCCCGTTCCGCCGGCCTTGAGCGAGAGGAGGAAGATCGGAACGTCCGCCGAGGCCTGAAAGCGATCGACTTCCGCCTGGCGGGCGCGCGGTGGCATCGAGCCGTCGAGATAGCAGTGGGCGAACCCCTGCGCCTCGAGTTCCGGGCGCAAGAGGGCGAGCAGCGAGGTGAATTGCGAGAAAACCAGCACGCGATGCCCGTCGTCCACGGCTTCGGCCAGGAGTTCCAGGAAGGCGTCGAGCTTGGCCGAGTCGGCCGGGCCGGGCGAGGCCGCGGCGACGCTGTCGGGCAGGAGGCGGGGATCGCAGCAGATCTGCCGCAGGCGCAGGAGCTGCGTGAGGGCGGCGAGGCGCACGCTGCCCTCGCTGGCGCCGCTGGCTTCCAGGTCGAAGAGCTCCCGTTCGCTCTTCTCCTGGACGGCGCGGTAGAGCGCCGCCTGGGCCGGTCCGAGCTCGCACCAAAGAACCTGCTCCAGCTTCTCCGGCAATTCGGGAGCCACGGCCCGCTTGGTGCGCCGGAGGATGAAGGGAGCGGTCTTGGCCCGGAGCCGTTCGTCATACCACACGCGGTCGTCGCCCCGCGTACCGGCGGGGACAGGATCGAGATAGCCTGGGAGCAGGAATTCGAAGAGCGAACGCAGGTCATCGAGCGAATTCTCCAGGGGTGTGCCGGTGAGGAGAAACCGGCCGGCGGAGCGGAGCGACCGCAGCGAGCGGGCGTTCTGCGAGCGCCGATTCTTGATATGCTGGGCCTCGTCCGCCACCACGCACGCCAGCTCGAGGCCGGCGAAAAGCTCCTGGTCGCGCGCGAGCGTGCCGTAGGAGGTGATGACGAGGTCGTGCGCCGAGAAATCGCCGGGCCCCAGGCGCCCCTCGCCGTGATGGACGAAGACCCGAAGCTGCGGCGCGAACCGCGCGGCCTCGCGGCGCCAATTCTCGAGGAGCGAGGCGGGGCAGACCACCAGGGAGGGGCTTCCGGGCGCGCGCGCGGCCAGCGCGGCCAGGAGCGCCAGCGCCTGCAGGGTCTTGCCCAGGCCCATTTCATCGGCGAGGACGCCGCCGAGTTTCTGCTGGTAGAGATACCAGAGCCAGGCGGCGCCGAGCCGCTGGTAGGGCCGCATTTGCCGCTCGAGATCGGCGGGCACCGGAGCCGCGGCCAGGGTCGAAAGCTGGCGCAGGCCCTCGCTGCGCTCCTTCCACGCCGCCGGCGGCTGGAAGGCGGGCGAGAGTTCGGCCAGCATCGCATCGAGTTCGGCCACGCGCGCCGCCGGTACGCGCTGCGTGCGCCGGGGGGCGACACCCGCCGTTGGGTCGCCCGCCAGGGCCTGCTGGGCCTCGCTCACGCGGCGGAGCCGGGCCGGATCAAAGAGAAATATCTTTCCCTCCGCCTCCAGGTACCCGCGGCTGCCGGCCATGGCGGAGCGGATCTGCGACTCGTCTGCGGCGCCCGCCACGAGGGCGACGGTGACGTCGAACTCCGCGCCCTTGGCGCCGGCCGCGCAGATGATCTCGACCGGGCGCAGGTGGGCGGTGTTCTTTTCGAAATTGGCGGTGAACTGCGCCCCAAATTCCTCGCGCAGCCTCGTTCCCTGTTCGGCGAGGAGATTCAGCACCTTGTGCCGGTCGCGCAGCCACCACTTTCGATTGGAGGGCTCGAGCACAAATCCGCGGCTGCGGACGAGGTCGAGCGCAGCTGCGTAGGAGGGATGCTCCGGCGAGGGAAGGGCGAGGGCGAGAAAGTGTTCGCCGCCGTCCACACTGAGCGGGCTTCCGGCGAAGCGGGGGGATTTGCGGAAGGGGGGCGGGGGCCCTCCGGCCGCCGGACCAGCCGGCGCCGGGATTGCGGCGGGCTCGTCCAAGTTCTCGCTCACGCCGACCAGGGCGCCTCCCTCCCAGGCGAGGGGGGCGCCCGGCTGGTTGGCCCAGGAAAAGACGGGCTGGCCCGCGGCGGCGGCGACGAGTTCCAGCAACTGGCGCCGGGTCAGCTGGAGAAAAATCCGCAGGGCGCCATTCGGCGCCGTCGCCCCGGTGATCCTGGTCAGCGCGGCCAGGACCGGCAGCAGCCCCGGCGGCGGTGCGGCCGCGAGGTCGAGCTCCAGCTTGACCGCGATCGCATCGCGCGCGGCCGCCGCGGTGAGGTTAGGGGGAAGAAGCAGCCGCAGCATTGAACTCGGCAATCTACTCCGCGGCTAGGCTTCGTCCACGAAAACCAGCACGCCGCTCGCATTGTCGGGTCCGCCGCGCCGGAGGGCCAGCGAGACGAGCTGTTGCAGCAGCTCGGCGGGGGTGCCATCGCGGCCGAGGATAGAGCCGATCTCCCCGTCCGACATCAGCCCGGAGACGCCGTCCGTGCAAAAGAGGTAGCGCTCGCCGCGGACCAGCGAGCGTACCGTCACGTCGGGGACCGGTGCGGGCAGCTGGCCCACGCACTGGACCAGCGCTTGGCGATGGTCCGGCGGGCAGGCCTCGCCCCGCTTCCGGGCTTCGTTTTCGACCGAGTGGTCCTCCGTCAGGCAGTGCAGCTTCCCGGCGTGCCACCGGTAGCAGCGCGAATCGCCGACGTGCGCGATCGCAAGGCGGTGACCACGCCGGCAGGCAAAGGTCAGGGTGCTGGCAATCCCAAGGACCGGGCTGAGCTGGCGACCGATTTCGCACACCCGCCGATTGGCCTCCGCGACGACGGCGGCGAGGTCGGGCTCTCGTTCCGCTTGTAGCGCGCGGAGAGTGTCCGTCACGGCCGTCGCCGCCGTTTCGGCCGCGGCCGCGCCCCCCGGCAGGCCACCCACGCCATCCGCGACACCGAAGAGGCCGAGGTCCTCGTCAAAGAGACAGCGATCCTGGTTATCCAAGCGCAGCCGGCCGATATCGGAGAGGGCGCCGGCGCGAAGCTGCGGAATCACCAAACTACGGTGACCAACGGAAAGCGGCCTTGCAACTTGCTGGTGGAGCTATCGACCGAGGAAGGAGAAAAGGCGAGGTCGGTCATCGAGGTCATCGGCGACCAGGGGATAGCCAGCTGTTGGAACCTGGGCTTACCCAGGACCCTTAGCTCGGTGTTGAATTGAAGTTCCCAGACATAAAGCGCATCCTGGCTGCGCGCATCCTGCTCGGCAAAGATGAAGGGAAGCTCCTCATTCATGCGATCGGGTGGCGGCGACGCCTTGAAGGCCGGGGTCACCGCGGGCGAACCGGCTACGGGTGCCGCCACGGCCGGGGCGACAATCGCCGGCTGGTAGGGATAGGCATCGAGGACTTCGCGGGTGGGGGAGTCGGTCGTGGCGTCGGCTAGGGCCGCGCAGCCCACGCAACCGACGAGCCAGATCAAGCTACGGAAGCGATGGGCTTTCATGGTAATACCTTAGATGTCGCGCCGGATGCCAAGGTTGCACGCAAACGCCCGTTTCGCTCCGATTTGTAGGTACCGAGTAACCCTACTTTCCGCCAGCGGGCTGTCGGTCTCGAGGAGGCTACTTCTTGACAGCGCCGCGGCTCCGAAAGGGACCGGATTTCGGGTTTCGGGGGTCAGCGGCCGGCGGGGCCCCATGTCTCCGGCGGCCCCAGGTATGAGGACCGCAGGCCGCCCTGATCTATCACAATCTTCTCCAATGCGACGCCGGGGTCCACCATGTAGATCCTCAGCGTGTGGTCACCCGCCGTGGCAAAGGTCTGCCGAGTCGTCGCGGTCGTCGTGTTGTCGAGGACGTTCTCCTGCCAGGCGCGGCTAACGCCCGCTTCGGCGCCGGTTCCTGCGACGATAGTCACGAGCTGGGGCGCGCCCTCGTCGATGGCCACAGCAAAGCGTAGCCCCGTCCCGTCCACCAGCGGTTGCGTGGGAATGAGGTTGTAATGGAGGGTGGCGTCGCCGGCGTGGGAGAGGTGGAGGTCGTATTGCAGCGAGGGAGCAGCGGTGGCGACACGGGCGAAATCCACGCTTGGCGCCGTCGTCGGAAACACCGCCACGGCATCCCCGGTGCGCCCCAATCCCGGAATGACCCGCCACGCCGAGCCGGCGCGGTCGGTCTTTCGGGAGAAATCCTGGGCGAGGATGGAGACGACGCCATCCATCTCGGCGAATCGGCCCGAATGCCTCTCTCCGGAGGGCGTAGGCTTGTCCGAACTCCACGGCGGGGCCTCGATCCCGGGCGTGGCCGCGGCCATGGCCTGCCTCACCGCCGGCGCGAGGCGCAGCGTGGCATTGCGGTAGGCCCGGGTGTTCAGCAACGGGTCGTCCTCCATGATCCCACGCCATTTTCCACCCGCGAGGTCGTTGTTGTAGCGGTCCGCTGCCGCCACCAGTTCGGCGGTGGCCGCATCAAATCTGCCGCCCCAATACCCAACATCGGATCGATGCTGCCGCAGGGCCGCGGCGGCCATTTCACTGGCGATGAGCCGTTGGTTCGCCGCGGCCGATCCTAGCACCGGGTATTCGACCAATTCATAAAACGCGTCCCTCGCCCGCGTCGGAATCCGGGCCTCCAACTCCCGGGCCCGCTCCGCCAGCCCAGCGTAGCTCTCGAGGCGGGCCCGGCCCTCATTCGCACCGGTCCCATAGGCGAAGGCGCTTGGGTGTGGCTGCTCCTTGCCGACGTACCACTGCAGGTGCTCCGGCTTGCGCTGGAACCCCAGCCGGTAGTACTCCGCCAAGACCTGCGCAATGTCCTCGGCCGGGACCAGGCCAAACTGTTCGGCGGCGAAACTGGGCAGATAGTCCGGGAGGGTTTTTAAATTCCAGCGGTCGATGTCCCAGGCCATCTGCAGGAAAAAATCGATGCCGATTTCACCGGGTTTGAGATCGCCGACGTTGAGCATCCAGAATCTCCGGAGGCCGTGGTCGTAGGCTTTGCTCATCTCCTCCCAGATCAGCGCCGGGGGCGTGGTGTTCAGCCACACGTACGAAAGCGGGTAGCCGAGATAGGAGATATGGTAATACGCGCCGAAGCCGCCGGGACGCGCCGCGACTTGCTCCGGCGTCGGAAAATAGCGCATGTAGCCGAAATTATCGTCGGGAAACACCACCGTCACGTCGGGCGGCACGACGAGGTCCTTCCGGTAGTAACCCAGCACCTCCTTGTACGCGCAGAAGATCTGCGGCACCCGGGCGGGGTTGGGATTGACGTATTTCGCCAGGAGGTCCCGCTGCGCCGCAAAGATCTTCTCCAGCGTGTCAACGATCTGCGTCTCGCCGCGGGGACCCTGCATGGGGCCGTCGTGGATGCCGCGCATGCCGATCGTGTAGAGGTTCTCGAATTTCCCGTTCGTCTGCAGGCGCTCCTCCCAGTAGCGGGTGACGCCCCCGGGGTTGGTGAGGAAATTGTAGGCCGGCTGATCGTCCTTCGGCCATTCCCCGACGTTGTTGCGCAGGAGCGGCTCGCAATGGGACGAACCCATCACGATGCCGTAGCGGTCGGCGACCAGCTTGTTGGCGGGAATCTCGTTGAAGGCCGTCGAGCAGTCGTGCATCGCGGGCCAGAGCGTGTTGGCCTTGAGCCGCAGCAGCAGTTCGCAGATCTTTGCGTAGGTCTTCGGCCCGATGTTGCCGACTTCCGGCTCGAAGGTCTTCGCGGCCCACGGCTGCAGGCCCCAGTCCTCGTCGTTGAGGAAAATGCCGCGGTATTGCACCGACGGCGGCCCAAACTTCCGCAGGCCCGCGCTCACGAACAGGTTGTCGCGATGCTCGGGCGCGACGTCCGCCCACCAATACCACGGCGAGACGCCGATCGCCCGCGACAGCTCGAAGACCCCATAGGCCGTGCCGCGCCGGTCGCTGCCCGCGATGACGAGCGAGCCGTCCACGGCGGTGATCAGGAAACATTCCCACTGCCCCGCGATCTGCTTTGCGTCGAGGCTTCCGTCCGCCACCAGCCGGTCGATTGCCGGGCTTTGCCCCAGCGTGCCGATGAGCACCGCGGGACCATGGAGCTCCGCGGCCTCGGCCACGACCCGGGGCCGGTGGCCGGTCACGCGCTCGACATCCTCGGTGAAGAGGTTCGCCGCGAGGCGAACACATTCAAAATCCCCCGGCGAGACGAGGACTGGCGCCACCTGCGCTCCTTGAGCCAATGGGAAATCGCCGCTCTGATAAGTGTCACGCACCCACGCTGTGTCGACGGCCAGTAGCGGAGAGGATGCCAGTGCGGCCAGGACAAGGGCCGAGACCTGGAGTGGCTTCACAGGGGGATAGTCACGTTGGGGAGGCAACTTGCGGCAATTTCAATCTTTCGGCGAATCCTGGCGCCTGGGTCGAACGCTGCAACTGCCCGGGTTTCTGCCGACATGGGCATCCCGGATCATGGCCGCCCCGGCTCCCGGCGGAAGACATCGGCGCGCAGGACCGTCGGACCTTCGGCTCCGAAACTCAAGCCGGTCCCCGTCTGATTTTTTGCCGCGAGATTCGAGAGGTCGTAGTCCAGCATGATTTCGTCGCCGTTCAGACGCCGGCCAGGCACCCAGCGTCCATTCACGAAAGTTCCTTCCTCCACTTTTGCGAGTTCGACGACCGCGGGCGGCGCCCCGTCCGCCGTAAAAGTGACTTGGACGTCTTTTCCCGCCACGATGAATCGGTCCGCCTGCTCGGCGATGGCGAGAATATAGCCGCTTTCGGCGACCCAGGATGATTTCCGCTCGCGTCGGAGGACGATATTCAGCGCGTACCTCCCCAAGACGAGCGTCTGCGCCGGATTGTCGTGGTTTAAGACGGCGGCACTCATCGAGCCGTCGCCCTGATGGGCGAGGATCAAGGGACTCAACTGGGCCAAAAGCCCGTATGTCCGGACGAATTGGTCCTCGGCGGCCGGATGATCGTCGATCGCGAAGGGCGAGATGCCGATCGCATTCCAGCGGCCGATGGCGAACAGCGCGTTCGCCGCGCCGGCGTCTCCGCCCATCGTCTCAGGGATGAAAAGCGGGTTTTGCGACTGGGTATAGGCCCGGCACCAACCCGCAAAACTCCCGTAGTAGATGTCGGGCGACAGAATCTGGATATGCGGCGCCGCGAGATGCCAGAGATCGAACCCAAGCGGAAGGGCGCCGCCGCCGGGATAGGTGCCGATTTTCCCATCCTGCCGGCCGATCGCCGCGTTGACGAAGAAGGGGAGCCGGTACTCCGCCTGGCCGGCCGCCGCTACCGCATCGATATAGCGGGCATACTGCCAGGTCATGAAAAGCTCGTCGGCCACCGGCCCGGGGCCGAAGACATCGGCCCAGGATCCGGAGGTCCTGGCCCCGGCCGCCTCCCAGGCGGCACGCAATTCCCGCGTGAGCCCGTCGCCATGGTGGAGCAGCCGGTCGGCGAGTTCCGGCGGCAGCGGGGCCTGGAAAGCCGCCTGGGCGGCGGCAGAGCGATCGCGCAGGGAATGTTCCAAGCCGACCTCGTTCTCGACCTGGACCATGATGACAGTTTGCTCCGCCGCATCCGTCTGGCGGATATGGCGCAGGAGCGCGCCAAAGGCCCCCGCATCCGCCGCCCTCGTATTTTCGCCAAAAGTCGAGGGAATGGGCAGCCAGTTTCCTGCGTCGTCCACCGTAAGCGGAAAACGATGGGGATTGGCCCGGACCCACTGGGGGGCGTAGCTGGACACCATGTTCTTCCAACTGCCGAACCAGAGCAGCACCAGGTGAAGCCGATTTGCCCTCGCACCGGCGATGAGGCCGTCGACGAGCGCGAAATCGAACCGTCCTTCCTGCGGCTCCAGCTGTTCCCAGGAGACCGGGGCCAGCACCGTGTTCAGATGCAGGGCCGCCAGGCGAGACCACACCGGACGCATGTAATCCAGGCTGGACGTGCTCGAATTTCGCACTTCCCCGCCGAGGACCAGAAAGGGCCTGCCTTGGACGGACAATTGCGTGGCCGTCCGGCCGCTAACGAGGTGCGGGGCCTCGGCCATGGTCACGGAGTCAGGTCCGGCAAGAATCTGCGTCGCGAGGCCCAGACCGAGGCCGGCGATCCGCGCTTGGGATAAGATCATGAATGGGGGGTCTTGCCGTGAACTCGGCGACAGGCTGTGGCGGACACGATCGTCCTCTCCCCAAGATCGATTTGCAAGATGGCCCGCTGCTCGATCCGCTTCAGAAGCGGGTCGCGAGGCTGAGAATCCAGGTGCGCGGATCGCCAAAGACTCCGCCCGAATCCCGATAGATCTCATCGGACAGGTTCTTGACCAGGATCTGGGCCTTGAACGCATGCCCAGCCGCCTTGAAGCCATAGCCGACCATCGCGTCGATCACGGTGAAGCCTTCGGTGTAAAACTGGCTATAATTGAAATTCCCGCCGGCCACCGCCATCTCCGAGCTGTGATTCCAGCCTCCGCCCAAGACGAGGCCCTTGAGCGGCCCGGAGGGAACCTCGTATCGATTCCAGACAAAATACTGCGTGGCGGGCACGGGGCCGATCGGGGTGCCGATGACCGAGGCGTTGGAATTTGGGGCGACGTAAGCGGCTTCGATGTTCTCGTTGACGCCGAAAATCAGCTGGTAGTCCTTGCTGATATTGTAGTTCACGCTGGCCTGAAGGCCTCTTACCTCCTGGGGGTTGCCGTAGGTGTAATACCCGAAGGTCGCGTTCGACGGCAGGCCGGCGGCCAGATCCGCCGCCGCGTTCGCAATGGCGGTGTTGGTTTCCAACGTGTAATAGTAGTCGACCGTTCCGGTGAGGGCGCCATCCAGCAGTTCCACCTTCGCACCGGCGTCCCATCCCTTGGCATCGATGGGCTGGACGGACTTGCCGGAGATGTCGGCCTGGGTTTGTGGAATGACCGACTCGGAGTAGGTGTAGAAGAGCGACACCGGTCCGTTCGCGACCTTGTAGAGGGCCCCGAGCTCCGGCGTCCATTTTGTGGCCACGGCGTCGGGCGTGGTGTGAGCCTCCAAGTCGCCACGATAGGGCCACCAGATATGCTGCCGGAAGTCGACATACCGGTCTCCCGCGATGAGAAACAGCGTCCGGTTGAACAGGACGGCCTGATCCACGATGTAGTCGCCGCCGAAATGCTGCAGCGTGTCCTTGAGGGAGTTGAAGGAGCCGAACCCGCTGACGGCGGTGGCCGGCGTGGTGGTGCCGATCATGCCCTGTCCGTTCAGCTCACCACTGGTGACCGGATTCCAGATGGCGACAGGAGCGCTGTTTAGATTGGTGGCGTTGACGGAGGTGAGGACGGCCGGGTTCGTCGAGAGGACGATTGGCTGGGCGGATTGGGGATAGCGCTGAATGATCCACGAGTTGTCATCGCCGACCATCAGGGTGTTGTCGACGGTGGCGACGGTCACCTTGTAGGTCAGCCGCAGGTTCGCATTGTAGGAATCCCGGACATTGATGAACCGCTGGGCGTAGACGTTGGTAAACGTGTCATTGGCGAGCGGATCGCTCAGCACCGGATTTATTCCCTCGTTGTCCTCCCAGGCGTAGTTGAGGATGGAACTGAAGACCAGGTTGTCGGTGATCTTGGCCACGTAGCGGAGGTCGACCGGCTTGTCCAAGCCGGCCTGGTAGTTGCTCATGATGGGAGTCTCCCGGCCATAGGGATCTCTGGTGCCCTGGAGGAACGGCGCAAACTCGTTGTAAACAGGCGTGCCCGGATAATTGGCCCCCATCCAGGTGGAGACACTTTGGCCGGACGCAATCGCCGCCGGGTTCTCCCAATAGCGGGAATTCGTCATCGGCGTGGCATACGCGGTCCAGCCGTCGACCCGGTGAACGCTCTCCGAGGCCGCCTCCAGGGTGGCTTGCTGGTTCGGCGTGATCTTCCACGACAGGTCGACGCTGAGGAAGTTCTGGTTCTCGGAAAAGCCGTTGCGGAAGGAATTGGTGTACAAGGTTCCCAGATCGGCCCGGACGGCGAGCTGGTCGTTGCCCGCATTGATGCCGACCTCGCCGCGGCGGAAATTATAGTCGCCGGCGTCGCCATCGAGCGTGACAAAGTTCTGGCCGAAAACCGGCTGCATGGTGTTGTAGTTGATGACGCCGCCGGGGCGGATGTTGCTGTAAAAGATCGAATTCGATCCCTGGATGACCTCCACGCTGTCGACGTCAAAGGTGGTCAGGTTCTGCCGCCGGAAAACTCCGTCGCGCAGAGTGTAGGTCCCTTGAAAGCCGCGGACAAACGGCTGGGATTCGTTGGTCGGCTGGGTAGTGACGCCAGGAACGAAGCGCAGGGCGTCGTTGATCAGGTCCGACCGGGTGTCGGCGATCAACTGCTGCGTCACGACATCAATCGTCGCGGGAGTATCGCCGATCGGGGTCCCGACGCCGGTGGCGGTCATCGAATTGGTCGCGCGATATCCGGTGGCCGCCGTCGAGGTCACGATGAAATCCTCGAGCTTGAGCACGTCCGACCCATTCGGGCCGGCCGACGTTGTCGTAGTGGTGGTGGTCGACGATACGGTGGTGGAGGAGGCGTCAACGGGGGCGGGGGCGGTTTGCGCCGGGAGCATTGTGGCCAAGGCCAACAGGGAGAACAGAGCCGCGATGGGTCGGCGGGTAGCATTCATCATATTTTTGGGTTTTTAGGGTCGGGGGCGCCGCGCCGAATCTTGCCGGCACAGTGATGGGGTAACGGGGTGAACAACGACCGCTGCGGGTTGGAGCGGCAATGCGGCGGTGTTTTCCTGAGCCTGCAAAAGATATTCAAAAACAAGCATGCCCATTCGCGCCCTTGCCAAATCAGGATGATCTAATTCATCATCTCTCTTTAGTTGGCACCTGGATCTCACCCCTTTTCCACGTAACGGCCGCTTTTTGCCATGCTGCGATACCTCGGTTTTGGAAAGCGATGGTTTGGCGATGCACCCATGCCGGAGCACAAGAGGATCAACTGGGAATTTTGCGCGGTCGTTCGGGGAAAGCTCGCTCCATCGTTCGAGAAGCAGCCCACGCCGCTGCCGGTCAGCGACACCCTTTGGCTGTTTCCTCCCGGCTATGTCCACGGCTGGGTGGGGGTTCCAGGGCAAACGTGCGAGGTGCTGGTGCTGCATTTCAGCGCGGTGCCTTCGGCCGTCGAGGAAGCGGTCGAGAATCCCGGCTACATCGCCGTGCGGTTGTCCCCCGCCGAACGAAAGCGGCTGCTAGGCCTCGGCTCGGAGCTGAAGCCCCACTACTGGCGGCCGGTATTGACCAGCGACATACGCGCGGAACGCACGCTGATGGATCTGAGCCTCCTCATTCTGCGAAACCTGCCGCGCGGGACGCCTCGGCCCCGCAGCCCCCATCTGGCCCGGGTTTTGCAGGCGGAGAACTGGGTGCGGCAGCACCTGGAGGAGAAGCCCTCGGTCGTTCGGGTGGCGGTGGTGGTCGGGATTTCACCGAGTCAGCTCAACCGTCTCTTCTTGCGGGTGCGCAAGGAAAGCCCGAAACGGGTGATCGAAAAGCTAAAAATCGAAAAGGCGGTGCATCTGATGTCCCATTCGAACGCCAAGCTGCACAACGTCGCCGTCGAATGCGGCTACTCCAACGCCAGCAATTTCTGCCGGGCCTTCCGACTGGCTCAGGGCGCCTCCCCGACTATCTGGCGCAAGGAGATCTACATCCAATACCGCCGGCCGCGCCTTTCGGAAAAGGCTGACTATAAGAGTCACGGCCGATCCCTTCTGGTCGATGCCTGATCGCGGCCCGATCGCGTGATGTTTGGCTTTACTCCCCTGGACCTGATTGCGATTGCCGCGTATGTCGCCGCCGTGATCGGCATTGGCCTCTGGGCCCGGTTGAGAACCAAGACGCAGGAGCAGTATTTCCTGGGCGGCCGGAGCTTCGGCAAGGTGATTCAGGCGTTCGCTTCCTTTGGGCAGGTCGTGACCCCGGATGGCCCCGTGGGAGTCGCCACCACCACCTTTCACAATGGCATCGCCGGGGTCTGGAGCTCCCTCCTGTTTGTCTTCTGCACGCCGCTCCTGTGGATCGCATCTCCCTGGCTGCGGCGATTGCGGATCATGACCATGGGGGACTTTTACGTCGAACGCTACGGATCGAAGCGGATGGCGGCGACCTATGCCATTTTCGCCGCCATCGGGATGATGGCGGTCCTCTCCGCTGGCTATGTGGCCACGGCGATGACCACGATGGCCATGACGCCGAAGCCGGCGGTTTCCTGGACCCCGGAGGAACGACAGGAAGACACGCGGGCCATTGAGCTCGCCCAGCTGGAACGGACGGACGCGGCCCAATACTCGCCGATCGAGCGCGCGCGGCTGGCCGAGCTCCGGCGGCAAGCGCCGCGCTCGATGTTTTCCTGGCTCTCGCCCAGCGCCGTGATCTGGACGACCTGTCTCATCACTGTGCTCGGCGCCGTCATGGGTGGCCTGGCCGCCGCCTTTTACACGGCGATCCTGCAGGGCTGCTGCGTCCTCGCCTTGTCCGTCATGCTCATCCCGTTCGGCCTGGCGAAGATCAACCAGCTGTACGGCGGACATGGAGCGGGCGCGGCCCTGGCCACCCTGCACGCCCGCCTGCCCGACGATTATTTCCGGATCTTCGGTTCGCCGGCGTTGCCGGATTTCACCTGGTACTACGTGCTGGCGGTGGCCGCGGTGGCGGGACTCACGGCGGTGACCCAGCCCAATCAGCTGGTCACCAATGCGGCTGCGCGGGACGAGTCGGCCGCCCGCTTTGGCATGGTTTCCGGATCGGTGGCGAAGCGGATCTGCACAATCCTCTGGGCCCTGGGCGGCTTGATCGCCACGCTGCTCTACGCGGGATCGATCCGAAATTCGGATTTGGTCTGGGGCCATGCGGCCCGCGACCTGCTCGGACCGGTCAACTGCGGCTTGGTCGGGCTGATGCTGGTGGGAATGCTGTCGGCCCTGATGGCCGTTTCGAATTCCCTGATGTTGACCATGTCGGGACTGATCACGGCGAACCTGTATCGTCCCCTCCGCCCCGGAAAGTCCGAAAGGCACTATGTCGCGGTTGGCCGGGTGGCGGGGGTCTTCTTTCTCGTCGGGAGCGCCCTGATCGCCACCCAGTTCGATACGCTATTCGACCTCCTGAAGTTCACCTGGGAGTTCTTCACGGTTTTCTCGGCCGCCTTTTGGCTCGGCCTGAAATGGCGGCGGGCGAACCGGCCCGGGGCTTGGACGTCGATCCTGGTGACCGCCGCGGTGCTCTACGTCATTCCCTTGGGACTGCCGGTTCTTTTCCCGGGGCTGCGCTCCAGCCCGACGCTGGCTCTGGAAACCTATCCGCGCTCCGTCACGCGCACCTACCGGGCGGGATCCGGCGGCAAGCCGGGACAGGCGGTCCTGCTTCCGCCCCGCTCGATCTTCTGGTCCCAGGGCCTGTCGAGCAACATGGCCGGCCAGCAGATCGGCCGCGGCTACCCGTACCTTGACCTGTTGCTGCTCCAGGCCGTCGGATTTGACCTGCGCCGCAATGTCAGCGCCGGCAACGAGACGATCAGGATCGTGATCCGCCTGTTGCTGCCTTTCGGCATCCTGTTCGCGGTGGCCAGCCTCACGGCGCGGGACGATGACGGACTGATCGACCGGTTTTTCGTCAAGATGCGCACGCGGGTGAGCGCGGGCGGCGGCGCGGCCGACTCCGCGAAGCTAGCCCTCGCCCTGCAGGACCCGAACCATTTCCGGGAAACCAAGTTGTTTCCCGATTCCGACTGGGAGATCTATCGGTGGAACCGGGAGGACGGGGCGGGCTTCGCCTTTGCGATCGGCCTGGTCTTTGCGATCTTGGGACTACTGAAAGTCGCGGTCTCTTATTCCGGCCGGTAAGGGCTGACGGTCAAAAGCCGACCATGCGGGCGGACCCACGGCCCGGGACATCCGGCCGATAAAAACTGGCCAATCGGCCCGGACCGTTCAGCTTAGCGGATCTCTGCAACTTTCCCGGTACCCGCGTGTTCTCAAGTAATTCGACGAAGTTTCCCAATTCAAGCCGATGAGCGAACCCACCATCCTGAAAGTAGAGCGCCTGACCAAGACCTATCTCACGGCGGCGGGTCCGCTCACGGTACTCCATGAGGTGAGCTTTGACCTGGCGGCCGGGGCGAGCCTGGCCGTCGTCGGCCCGAGCGGCAGCGGGAAGACGACGCTGCTGGGACTGTGTGCCGGGCTCGACCGCGCCACCAGCGGAACCGTCACCCTGGCCGGAGAACTCCTGAATGGACTGGACGAGGATGGCCGGGCCCGCGTGCGCAACCAGCACGTCGGCTTTGTCTTTCAGAATTTCCAGCTCATTCCGACGCTGACCGCCCTGGAGAACGTGCTCGTGCCGATCGAGCTACGGTCCGGTGGCGGGGCCTCCTCGGACGAATACGAGAAGGAGAGCCGCGAGCTCCTGCGGCGGGTCGGGCTGGGGGAGCGGTGCGATCACTACCCGGTGCAGCTTTCGGGCGGCGAACAGCAGCGGGTGGCCCTGGCGCGGGCGTTCATCAACCGCCCGAAGATCCTCTTTTGCGACGAGCCCACCGGTAATCTCGACGGCGACACCGCCCAGGTGATGGTGGAGCTCATCTTCGGCCTCAATCAGGAGCGCGGCACCACGCTCGTCCTCGTGACCCACGATCTCGAGCTCGCGCAGCGCTGCGGCCGCATCATCCGCTTCCGCAACGGGGCGATCATCAGCGACGGCGCCGGCGCCCGGGTGGCGTGAGCTTCGTCCTCAAAATGGCCTGGCGCGATTCGCGCGCCTCGCGTCGGCGGCTTCTGCTGCTCTCCCTTTCCGTGGTCTTCGGCATCGGCGCCCTAATCGCCATCGGTTCGGTCAGCGCCAACCTCCGGAGGGCGATCGACGGCCAGGCCAATAGCCTGTTGGGGGCTGATCTGGTCATCACCGGAACCATCCCCACCTCGCCGGAATGGCAGCAGAGCCTCGCGGTTCTGGGCGGGGAGGTGGCCCGCGAGCGGATTTTTCCCGCGCAGGTGGCGGCCGGCGGCGTCGCGCGCCGGGTACAAATGCGGGCGCTCGAGGGCAATTTCCCCTTCTACGGGGAATTCATCGCGGCGCCGGCTGATGCGCCGGCGCGGCTTCGCCAGGGCGGGAACGTCATCATCCTGTCCGATGCTCTGCTGGAACAGCTGCACGTGCGCCTGGGCGACACGGTCAAGGTGGGGAACGGCCAGGAAGACTTTACCGTCATCGGTCAGATGAAGGCCTTTCCGGGGGAACTTGCCGGGTTCACGGTCCACCCGCCGCTCGCGTTCATTCCATTTTCCGCCCTTTCCACCAAGGTGGGAAGCGCGGCCAATCGGGTGAATGTCAGGCTGCCGGCGGGGAGCGATTCCGAAGCCATCGTGAAGGGGCTGAAGGCCGAGTTTTCCGACGACCGGCTCGTCTTCGCCACGGCGGAGGAGCGCCGCAAGAACATGGCGAACGCCCTCACTGGCTTTGACGCGTTTTTCCGGCTGGTCGGTTTCGTCGCCCTTTTTCTTGGCGCGATCGGCGTCGCCAGTGTCGTCCACGTCTATGTGCGCCAGAAGATCACGACCGTGGCCATACTCCGCTGCCTGGGGGCCAGCGCACGCCAGACATTCGCGATCTATCTGCTGCAGGGCCTCGCTCTCGGACTTTTCGGATCCGTCGTGGGGGCGGGCATCGGCCTAGCCGCCCAGTGGCTGCTACCGCGGATGCTGCAGGACCTCATTCCGTTCCAGATCGACTTCTTCATTTCCTGGCCGGCCGTGGCGAGCGGGATGATTTCGGGTCTGGTCATCTGCCTCCTCTTCACGCTCCTGCCCCTCCTGGCCGTCCGGCGGGTGCCGCCGCTGGCGGCCTTTCGCTCCGCGCTAGCCGAGCGCGCGGGCGCGGCCTTCGACCCTTGGCGCGTGGTGATCGCTATTCTCATTCCCGCCGCCGTCGCGGGCTTTGCTATTTGGCAGACCAAGAACGTCAAGTTCGGCATCGGCTACGCGATCACGCTCGGAGTCGGCTTTGGCATCCTGACCGCCACGGCCCAGCTGGTGTCCTGGGCGGCCCAGCGGTGGTTCCCGCGGCGCCTGCCCTACGTGGTCCGCCAGGGGGTGGCGAATCTCTACCGGCCGAACAACCGGACGGTGCTGCTGCTCCTTTCGATCGGACTCGGGGCGTTTCTCATGATCGCGCTCTATCTTGCGCGCACCGAGCTCCTGCGGCAAATCCAGGGGCCAGAGGGCGGGGCCACCCCCAATCTTATCTTTGCCCGGATCGACGAGGATCAGATGGAGCCGCTGGCCAAGATCGCGGCGGCCCAGGGCGCGCCGATCGTGCAGCAAACCGCCTTCGTGCGCATGAACCTGGTTTCGGTCAACGGCAACCCGCCGGGCCGGTGGTGGCGGCTGCCGAACGGAAAGCCGCGGGATCTGACCGCATCCTATCGCGATCATCTGCTTCAGGGCGAAACGGTCCGGGAGGGCAAGTTCGTGCCCAGGGCTGAGCCCGGTGCGGCGGTCGTGCCGATCGCGCTCTCGGCCTCCCTGCCGCGCCCTCGCGTCATCGATCCCAACAAACCCATGGGCCGCGAGGATTCCGCCAGCATCCTGCACGTGGGCGACATTCTGGATTGGGACGTCCAGGGGATCCCGATGCGCACGCGCATCACCGCCGTGCTGGGCGCGACCGGCCGGTTCCAGCTGGGCACCGAGCGTTTCGACGTCCTCTTTCCCGATGGCGCGATCAACGGCGCGCCCAAGTTCTACCTGGCGGGGGCGCACGCCGCCACCGCCGCGATTGCGCTGAACGTGCAGCAGGCGGTGTTTGCCGCCTTCCCCCGCATCCAGGTGGTCGATGTCAGCGTGATCGTCGAGGCGATCACGCGCATCTTCGGGAAGATCGGCTTCGTGATCGGCTTCATGGCGTCGTTCATCGTCGCGACCGGCGTCATCATGCTCGTGAGCGCGGTCCTTACCGGACGCTTCCAGCGGATTCGCGAGACCGTTCTCCTGCGCACGCTGGGCGCATCCCATCGCCAGCTGATCCAGATCCAAATGGTGGAGTACGCGATCCTCGGCATCTTGGCCTCGCTCGTGGGAGCGATCCTGGCCGTGGGGGGCAATGCGCTGCTGGCCCACTTTGTCTTCAAGATTCCGCCCTCCGCTCCTCCGCTCCTCCTCCTGGGTGCGACGGCTTCGGTGACGGCGGTGACGCTCGTCACCGGATGGTTTGCCAACCGCGGCGTCACCGACCATCCCCCCTTGGTGGTCTTGCGCCAGGAGACCTAACCGCCCCGCCCATCATCCGATGAAATCCTTCAAAAATACCCTCATCTTCGTCCTCACGGTGGTCGCCATCGGCGGGCTGGCTTTCGCCTGGAAGGAATACCAGGAGCTCGCCGTGCTGCGCGCGACGGCGGTGGATCCCGCGGAGCGCGCCGGTCTGCAGAAGCGCGTGTGGGACTCGGAAAAGCGCGTCCAGGAGCTCCAGCGCCAGATCGCCTCCGGCCGCGGCGGCTCGGCCGTGGCGGGTGGGGCCGGCGCCGCGGGCGCGGACGCGGGGCCGGCCCGCGGCGGCGGCACCGGGCTCGTCTCCAATGTACTCGACCGGATGAACGACCCGGAGGTGCAGCGCCTGATGGCCGAGCAGATCCGCGCGCAAATCGAGCGCCGCTACGCCAAGCTCTTCGCCCAGCTGAACCTGCCGCCGGACAAGCTGGAGCAGTTCAAGAACCTGCTCGTCGACCGGCAACAGTCGGCGATGGACGTGCTGGCGAGCGCGAACGATCAGGGCATCACCGATCCGCGCGATTTCCAGAAGCTCGTCGAGAGCTCCCAGGCCGACATCGACAACCAGATCAAGGCGACGATCGGCGACGCCGATTTCACGCAATACCAGGGCTTCCAGCAGTCGCAGGCGGCCCGCGGGGTGGTGACCCAGTTGCAGGACAACCTGCGGACGTCCGAGGCGCCGCTGTCCTCCGCGCAGGCCGACCAGCTGGCCCAGGTCATGGCCCAGAACCAGGGTGGGGCCGCCCCGGGAGCGCTCCGGGGCAACAACCCGCCAGCGCAGATCACGGACGCCACGATCGCCCAGGCGCAGGGATTCCTTTCCACGCCGCAGATCCAGGCGTTGCAGCAACTCCAGCAACAGCAGCAATCCCAGCGGCGCCTGCAGCAGATGATGTTCCAGGGTCCGGGGAGCGGTCCCGGGGCGGCGGCTGTTCCCCCGGGCCCCCCGGGTGGCTGAGCGGCGCCCGCGGGCCGCCGCTCAGGGCAGGAGTTTCACCAGCACCTTGGCGTTGCGGCCGCTATCTTCGTAGGTCTTGAGCCGGGTTTCGGGCAGCACGTCCTTCTCGGCCTCGAGAAAGCCGCAGACATTGCTGAAGAACCCGAAATTCTGGGTCGAGAGCGCGAGCGCGGTGTTGGCCCCGCGCTCCTTGGCCTGCAGGCAGGCGTATTCCACCATCTTTTTCCCGATGCCGCGGTTGTGGTAAAAGGGCACGACGTAGAGCGAGCCGATCTCGGCCAGCTTCGGCGCATCGGGATAGAACTGGAGGGTGACGCAGGCGATGATGTTCTCGTCGACCTCGAAGACGAAGAACTGGTCGATGCTCTTCTCGATCGCCTGCTGGGTCCGGTGGACGAGCTCCTCCCGCCGGACGGCGTTGCGCGTGAGGTTGTAGATGTGGCGCACGTCCCGCTTCGTGGCCTGGCGAATCTGCTGATAGTCGTTCCCGTAGACGAGGGAGCCGACGCCTTCGTTGGAAAAAATCTCGTTGAGCAGGCTGTCGAAGATCCGTCCGTCGACGATATGCACGCGCTGGGTGCCCGTCTCGATCGCCTTGATCGCATGGGCGGCCTTGCTCCGGCTCCACTCGGCGATCTGGTCGGGATGGTCCTGGAGCTGCGTGCGCAGCGCCTCGACCGCGATTTCGCGGCGAACCTCGCCGCCGATCTCCAGGCCGGCCTGGGGCGTCAGGTAGATGATCTTGGTCGCGTGGAGGGCCTCCGCCAGCTCGGCGGCCAGGAGGTCGGAATTGACCCGCAGCGACTTGCCGTCCGGGCCGAAGGCGAGGGGGGAAAAAACGGGGACGACCTGCCGCTCGATCAGCTCGACGATGAAGTCCCGGTCAATGCGCTCGACCTTGCCGCTCAGCTGCTGGTCGATGCCCTTGATGATGCCGACCGGGAGCGCCCGGATGGCATTGGTGAGCACCGCCTTCAGGCCGTTTTGCGTGAGGCCCTCGATGACGTAGTGGGAGACCCGCGAGGAGGCGCGGATCGCGAGGTCGAGGGTGGCGGCGTCGGTGACCCCGGTGCCGTCGGCGTTCGAGATCGTGACGCCGCGCAGATCCGCCAGCTCCTGCAGCTGGTGGCCGATGCCGTGGACGAGCACCACCTTGATGCCCAGGCTCCGCAGCACGGCGAGGTCGACCAGCAGGTTGCCGAAATTTTCGTCGGCCACGATCGAGCCGTCGATCGCAATCACGAAGATCTGCCCCTGGAAGCGCGGCACGTATTGCAGGATGCCGCGCAGATCCGTGGGTTTGATCGTCGTCGCCTGCGCGGACGAAACCGGAGCTGGTGAACTGGTGGTCAAAGGACCGGTAAACAAGGACCAATGACCCGGCGCGTCAATGCACTTGCAAGGTCCAAGCCTGGCCCGCGCGCGCGCCGGCGAGCGTCACATGGTAGCGGCCGGGCGCGACCGCGCTGGAGGAAAAGCTGAGCACGATGACCTCCGCGCGCGAACGCGTCATCAGTCCTCCGTCGAGGCGTTCGCAATCGGTCACGACATAGATCTCTCCGCCCTTGAGATAGAGCGCGGCCGTCGCCAGATCCTGGTGGCTGTCGTCGCGGGTGCAGGAAAAGGCGATGCGGTAGTTCCCGCCGTCGGCCGAGCCGGCCGCCTCCACGGCGCCGATCGCCGTCGGCAGGAGGGGCGGGGCGGCCAGGGTCGAGACGAGGTCGGCCGGCAGGCCGCCGGGAGCCGCGGTCACGGGGGCCTCGGCGCTGAGGGGCTTGGGATCGGCCGGTCGCTCGACCCGGAGCGTGATGCGCTGGTAGCCGGCCTGGGCGAGCACCGCGCGCTGCTGCGCGTCCTGATAGGGGAGGTAGCCGGGCCCCGGCTTCCGGTAGCGCAGGGTGACCAGGGTGTAGAGGCTGATGAAGAGGACGATCGCCAGGGCGATCCACTTCATCGGCCAGGGCTTGCGGGCGGGCGGCATGGGAGAAAAAAGAGAGCGCAGAATCGCCGGTCCCGCAATAGGATTGCCCCGCGGAAGGCGGCGCGCTTGGCTCGCAGGTTCATGCAATTCTGGTCGCAGTATTTCATCCCCACGCTGAAGGAAAGCCCCGCCGATGCGGAGATCGCCTCGCACCGGCTGCTGGTCCGCGCCGGCCTCGTGCGCAAGCTGGGGGGCGGCCTCTACACCTACCTGCCGCTGGGATTCCGGACGATGCGGAAGCTGACGCAGATTTGCAGCGAGGAGATGGAAAAGGCGGGCGCGATCGAGCTGCAGATGCCGCACCTGCACCCGGCCGACTCCTGGGAGAAGGGTCCGCGCTGGGCCGCCGCGCGGGAGATCATGTTCCGGGCGGACGGCGCCGGGGCCGGCCAGCGGGGCGCCCGCGAGCCGGAGTTCGTCCTGGGGCCGACCCATGAGGAGATTATCACCCCGCTGGTCAAGAACGAGCTCTCGAGCTACCGCGACCTGCCGAAGATCTTCTTCCAGATCGCGACGAAATTCCGCAACGAGATCCGGCCCCGCTATGGGCTGATGCGCGCGCGGGAGTTCGTGATGATGGACGCCTACTCCTTCGACGCGGACGATGCGGGTGCGGTCCGCAGCTACCAGGCGATGAAGACGGCCTACGAGAGCTTCTTCCGCCGGATCGGCACGCACGCGATTTCGGTCAAGGCGGACACGGGCGTCATGGGCGGCGATTTCTCGCATGAATTCATGGTGCCGGCCGAGGTGGGGGACGACGACGTCATCTATGGGGAGAAGAGCGGCTACGCCGCCAACCGCGAAAAGGCGACGAGCGCGCTGGTCCCGGCCGACCTCGCGGACGCGGCCCCCGCCGGCGCCCTCGAGAAATTCGCGACGCCCGGCCTCGTGACGATCGCCGCCCTCGAGGCCCCGCCCCACGGCGTGCCGGCGGACCGGCAGTTCAAGACGCTGGTGTACCTCGGCGATGGGAAGCTCTTTCTCGTCATCCTGCGCGGCAACGACGAACTCGAGGAGGCGAAGCTGGGCGCGCTCGGCTTCAGTCTCCGCCGTCCGGCGACTCCCGAGGAGATCGAGCCGGTCCTGGGCGCGAAGCCGGGCAGCCTCGGCGCGGTCCGCGGCACGATCCGGAATCCCTCCGCCCTGGCCGGCATCTTCGCGGACCAGGCCATCCGGCTGATCGGCAACGGCGTGACCGGAGCGAACGAGGACGGCTTCCACCTGCGGAACGTCAACGTGACGCGCGACCTGGCCATCACCCGATTCGGAGACTTTCGGCGCGTGCGCACCGGCGAGCCCTGCCCGGAGTCCGGCGAGCCCCTGCGCTCGCAGCGCGGCATCGAGGTCGGCCACATCTTCAAGCTCGGCACCAAATACAGCGAAAAATATGGCGCGACCTACACCGACGGCCAGAAGCAGAGCCACCTGATTGTGATGGGCTCCTACGGCATCGGGATCGGCCGCACGCTGCAGGCCTGCGTCGAGCAGACCCATGACGCCGATGGCATCGTCTGGCCTTGGAGCATCGCGCCCTTTCAAGTGCTGATCTGCCTGCTCGACCCGGATTTGCCGGAGGCGAAGGAGCTGGCCTGCCGACTGGGCGCGGCGGCGGAAAAAGCCGGCGCCGACGTCCTGATCGACGACCGGGCGGAGCGGCCGGGCGTGAAGTTCAAGGACGCCGACTTGATCGGGATACCCCTGCGGATCACAATCGGGGGCCGGGGGCTCAAGGAAGGCGTGATCGAGATGAAGTGGCGCGCGGTGAAGGAGATAGCAAAGATTCCGGTGGTGGAAGCACTGGACCGGGTGGCGGCCGCCGTGGCGGAGGGGCGGGCGAAGGGATAACCCGGCGGCAAAGATGCTTTGAAATCCCGCCAATTTTCACCATAGTGTGTTAAAACCTATTGTGGCGGATACCAAGACGCACACCCTTCCCAGCCAGCATACGGCGCCCCGGCTTCAGCTCGAAAGCACCTGGCGCGTGGTGGTCCTCAACGATCCGGTGAATCTGATGTCCTACGTCGTCCTGATCTTCAAGAAAGTGTTCGGCTTCGACGAGACGACGGCGCGCCGGCACATGCTCGAGGTGCATGAGCAGGGCCGGTCGGTGGTCTGGTCCGGCCTCCGCGAGAAGGCCGAGGCCTACACGTTTACCTTGCAGCAGTGGCACCTGACGGCCGTGCTTGAATCCGATGGAGCCATTTGAAATTGCCCTGAGCCTGCCGGTCGTGGCCCCTCTCCTCGACGTGGTCAAGGAGCTGGCCGACGGACTGAAGCAGACGCTGGCGGCGCCCCCGGTGCTGCCGGAATCCGATTCGGTCTTCCGGGACCTGTGGACGCAGGAGCTGCTGGCCGCGCAAAACGAGGATCTGGCCGCGCTGCTGGCCCTGTTCAACGAGGAGTTCTTCACCGAGGGCGTAGTGGCCCTGGGCCCCTCCAACGCGGAGGCGATTGCGCGCGCCTGCTCCGCCATCCGCCTGCGGTTGCGCGAGCGCTATCTGGTGCCGCTGGGCGACGAGGCGCTGGAGATCGGCGAAGTGGAACTGGACAGCCTCGACGCGCCGACCCGCAAGGCCTTCATGTGTTATCTCTTCCTGGCGACCATCCAGGAGTACATCATCCAGCACCTGGACGAGAGCATCATCGGGTCGTGACCGGGGCCGGAGCGGGGGAGGTGGCTTCCAGGGATGGGTCGACGACGAGGGGCGTGGGAACCGGGCAACTTTGAGGAGGAGTAAGTTTACTCCTTGAAGACGCCGCCGGTAAGGCGGGTAAACACCCCATGGGCCGAATTCACGGGCTCATTCTGTATTTGACGCAAGGGGACAGGGCCCTAGGGTTTCGATCCGACACCCTGCAGTGTTCGAGGTGCTTTCAATAACTGCTCGTTGCCTTTGAAATATTACGGGAGCCAGACGTCGCGGAAGCTGCTAGGCCGTACATCGGAAAGCAAACGCCGCGGCCGAGGCGCCCACTTTAGCATAAAAAGGTCCTGAGCCTTTGGGCGTACGGCACAGGCGGGGTGTCTTTTTTCTTTCACCGATTCCTTATGGGTCCCAGCGAAATCAACGCGCTCCACATCGTCCACGTCTCGGCGGTGCTGGTGCTTCTCGGCTACACCTTTTATGCCTTCGCGGCCCCGCCGGAGACGCGCAAGCGCGTCCTGGCTGTGACCGGCGTGGCCTTTCTCGTGCTTCTCCTGACCGGTCTAAGGATGTGGCAGGGCCTTTACAGCTTTGCCCTGCTCGGCTGGATCGTCGTCAAGATCGTCTGCGCCCTGGGGATCGCCGGCCTGGTCGGGATGGGCTATCGCCGGCGCGCCCAGGCGGGAATGCTGATGGCTGTGGTGCTTGGCCTCGCGATCATCGCGGTCGCGATGGTATACACGAAGCCCTTCTGATTCAGTTGGCCGCGACCGCCTCCTGGCGGATGTCGGCCGACGAGGCGCCCGCCAGGAAATGCCAGGCGCCGCGCGGCATGGTGAAATTGTCCGCGGCCGGGCTCCAGCGCCGGAGGCTCTCGGCGGAGACGCGGATCACGACGGTGCCGGTCTCGCCCGCCGCGAGGTGGATCCGGCGGAAGCCGCAGAGGGACTCGCGGTCGCGGGGATGGCTGCCGGCCGGCGCCCGCGCGTAGAGCTGCACGACCTCGTCCCCCTCGCGCCCGCCCGCGTTGGTCACCGGGATGCTCGCTTCAAATCCCCCGCCGTCCGGAACCGCCTGGACCCGCAGCGGCCCGTAGACGAAGCGCGTGTAGCTCAGGCCGTAGCCGAAGGGATAAAGCGGCCGGCCCCCAAAATAGCGATAGGTGCGGTTGGCCATGCCATAGTCCGTGAAATCCGGCAGGTCGGCGGTGGCCCGGTAGAAGGTGACCGGGAGCCGGCCGGCGGGACTGGACCTGCCCAGGAGGACATCGGCGACGGCCGCACCGCCCGCTTCACCCGGATACCAGGCTTCGAGGATCGCATTGACGTGGGCGTCGGCCCACGGAACGGCCACCGCGCTGCCGGACATGAGCACAAAGACGATGGGCTTTCCGAGCTGGGCCAAGGCCTCGAGGAGGCGTTCCTGCACTTCGGGCAGTTCGATCCGGGTCCGGTCGCCGCCGTGAAATCCGTCGCGGTCGATCCGCATCTCCTCGCCCTCCAGTTGGGCGGTGAGTCCGCCGACGAAGACGACGGAGTCCGCGTCCCGCGCCTTGGCCAGGGCCTCGTCGAATCCGGCGTCCGGCGCCGAAGTCGATTCGTTCCCGGTCACCAGCTGCGTCGGGGGATTCGGGACGGAGCCGGTGGAGAGCGCCGCCCAATCGCATCCGCGCGCGTAGTCCACCGTCACGCCCGGTCCCAGCGCCGCGCGGAGACCTGCCAGGACGGTGACGGGCGCCGCGGGGGTGCCGGCGTAATTGCCGACGAGGGCCGCGACTGAATCGGCGTTCGGCCCGATGACCGCGACGCGGTGGAGGGCGGCCGCTCGCAACGGCAGCGTTCCATCGTTTTTCAGCAGCACGGCGGCCTTACGCGCCGCCTCGAGCGCCAGGGCCGCATGGGCGGGTGAATGGTTTTCGGATAGGGGAATCCGCGAGTAGGGGACCTGGGCGGGCGGATCAAAAAAGCCCAGGCGAAACATCGTGCGCAGCAACTGCCCCAGCCGCTGATCCACCTCGGACTCCTGCAGCAAGCCGCGCCGGACGGCATCGGCGATGGCGGATTTTTCCTCCCCGCAGCGCAGGCAGAGCCCCGCCCGCACGGCGAGCGCCTCCGCCCCGGCGGCGTCCGGCGCGACCTTGTAGCTCGTGTAGAGATCGCGGATCGCCCCGCAGTCCGAGACCACGTGGCCGTCGAAGCCCCACTGGCGGTAGAGCAGGTCGTAGAGCCGGCTGTTGATGGCGCAGGGCTGCCCATAAAGGGAGTTGTAGGCGGTCATGACCGCCTCCACGCGGCCCTCGCGGACCAGCGCCTCGAAGGCCGGCAGGTAGGTCTCGTGGAAGTCGGCTGGGTCCGGCTCGGCATCAAAGCCGTGCCGGAGCTGTTCCGGCCCGCTGTGCACGGCGAAGTGCTTGGCGCAGGCCGCCGCCTTGAGGTAGCGCGGATCGTCGCCCTGGAGTCCGCGGACGAAGGCCACTCCGATCCGCGAGGTCAGGTAGGGGTCCTCGCCATAGGTCTCCTGGCCGCGGCCCCACCGCGGATCGCGGAATATATTGATGTTGGGCGTCCAGAAGGTGAGGCCGTAGTAGCGCTTGCGGTTGCCGTGCGCGACCGCGTCATTGTATTTGGCCCGCGCCTCGGTGCTGATGGTGTCGGCCACGGCGCGGACCAGGCCGTCGTCCCAGGTCGCGGCCAGACCGATAGCCTGGGGGTAGACCGTGGCGACGCCGGCGCGGGCCACACCGTGGAGGGCCTCGTTCCACCAGTCATACTGCGGGACGCCCAGCCGCGGCACCCCGGCGGATCCATTCTTCATCAGCCCGGCCTTCTCGTCGAGGGTGAGCCGCGACACCAGGTCGCGCACCCGCGCCTCGATCGGCAGTCCGGGATCGCGATAGGGCGGCAGGTCGGCCGCGGATGCGGCGCAGGCCAGCGCGCCGCAGGCGACCAGGGGGTAGAGGAGGCGCATGCCTGATCATTTGCATTGGCGGCCCGCGGACGAAAGGAGAAACTTCGTCTCACCATGGAGCAACCACCCGGTTCCCTCTGCGGCCTCTGGGTCGACGACGACGGGCTGGTCCATACCACCGTGGCCACGGCGGACGGGGGCAGGGAGGAGCGAAGGGAGACGCTCCGCCCGTTCGCCTGGCTCGGCGATTTTCCGGTGGCGGAGCACGTCGAGGGCATCGCCGTCGAGGAACTGCGCGGGGACGGGGTTTTTCGGCAGCTGATCCATGCCGAGACCCTGGCCGCGTACGAGGGCTTCCTGGCCTTCGCCCGCGAGTCGGGCCCGGTGGACGCCATCCGTCCGCTGGAGAGCCAGTTCCTGCTCCAGCGCCGCGCCCGTCTTTACCGCGACCTCGGCTTTGTCCGCCTGCGCCGCTGCCAGCTCGACATCGAGACCGACTCTCCCGACGGGGGCTTCAGCGACGCCAGGCGGGCCGGCGACCGCGTGCTCGCGGTCGGCCTGCGCTGCGGCGGACGCAACCGCCTGCTCCTGCTGGAGGGGGAGGGCGCGGCCGCGGAAAAGCAGCTCTTGGAGGACTTCAGCCGCGTGCTGCGCGAACTGGATCCCGACGTCATCGAGGGCCACAACCTCTTCAAGTTCGACCTCGATTACCTCCGCCAGCGCTGCCGCCTGCACAAGGTGCCGTGCGCCTGGGGGCGGTATGGCCAGGCGGCGATCTTCCGCAACAGCCGCCTCAAGGTGGCCGAGCGCTGGATCGATTTCCCACGCTGCGACCTTCCGGGCCGCGCGGTGGTGGACACCTATCTTCTCGTGCAGCTCCACGACATCACCGCGCGGGAACTGACCTCGTATGGGCTGAAGGAGGTGGCGGTGAGTTTCGGCATCTCTTCGGCGGCGTCGGCCCGCACCTATATAGAGGGCAGCCGGATCGCCGAGACGTTTCGCGGCGACCGGGCCCGCTTTTGCGCGTACCTGGAGGACGACTTGCGCGAGACCCAGGGCCTGGCGGACCTCCTGCTGCCGACCTATTTTGAGCAGGCGCGCGAATTCCCGATCCTCCTGCAGGAGGCCGCGCTCCGGGGCACGACGGCCAAGATCGACCTCCTTTTTCTCGAGGAATACTACCACGCGCGCCACGCCTGCCCGGCGCCTCCGGCGGTGCAGCCCTTCGAGGGCGGCTACACCCGCAGCTTTCGCGAGGGGGTCTTTCGCCACGTCCTGCACTTCGACGTCGCCTCGCTCTATCCGAGCCTGCTCCTCCAGATCGGCCGGAATCCCTCCAGCGATCACCTGGGCGTCTTCATCCCGCTGCTGCAGTCGCTCCGCGACTACCGCCTGCGCTACAAGCTGCTCGCGCGCAGCGCGCCCACGGAGGCCGAGCGGGCCGAGGCGCAGGCGCGGCAGTCCGCCTTCAAGATCCTGATCAATTCCTTCTACGGCTATCTCGGCTTTTCGGGCGCGCGCTTCGGCGATGGCGAGCTGGCCGCCGAGGTCACCCGGCGCGGCCGGGAGCTCCTGCAGGCGCTGATCGACGAGTTTTCCCGGCACGGCTGCGAGATCCTGGAGGCGGACACCGACGGCATCTACTTGGCCTCGCCGAGCTATTATGAGCGCCCGGGCGCGCTACTGGAGCTCGTCGCCGCGATCCTGCCCCGGGGGATCGAGCTCGAGTTCGACGGGCGCTACGCGGCCATGTTCTGCTACAAGGCCAAGAACTATGCCCTCTACGACGGCGAGAAAATCACGCTGCGGGGCAGCGCCTTCCGCTCCCGCGGGATCGAGCCCTACCTGCAGCGGCTGACGGACCAGCTCATCGCCTTCCTCCTCGGGGCCGCGCCCGATTCCCCGCTGGCCCTCCTGGGGGACTGGCGCCGCCGCATCGCGGACCGCACCGCGCCGGTGGCCGAGCTGGCCAAGAGCGAGACGCTCGGCCAAAATCCCGAAGCCTACGAGCGCCTCATGGCTGAGGGCGGGAAGCCGCGGCGCGCGGCCGCGGAGGCGGCGCTGCAGCTCACGCCGCGGCCCCGCATGGGCGAGCGCGTCAGCTATTACGTCGCGCCCAGGCAAAAGGGCCAGACCTCGGATTGGCAGCGGGCGCGTCCGGTCGCGCTTTATGACGCCGCAGCGGCGCCCTACGATCCGGCCTATTACACAGGAAAGCTCGACGACTGGCTGGAGCGCTACGGAACCTTCCTCGGGATCAAGCCCGCGGGGGGAGTCCAGGCGGAATTGCTTTAGGCCCAGCTCAGGTCGGTCTTCGAGAACGGAAACTCCCGGATTCGCACGCCGATGGCGGCGAAGATGGCGTTGCTGACCGCGGGGGCGAGCGGGGGCAGCGCGGGCTCGCCCAGACCGGTCGGTGGATACGCGGTCTTCAGGAAATGGATGTCGATCTTGCCAGGGGCGTCGGGCATCCGGATCATGGGATAATCAGTGAGGTTCGCCTGCACGACGCGTCCCTTCTCGATATTGAGGTCTTGGTACATGGCCGCGCCCAACCCGTCGATAATCGAGCCCTGAATCTGGTTCTCGGCGCCGCTCAGGTTGACGATCTGGGAGCCGACATCCACCGCGGCGGTCACGCGATCGACCTTGAGTTTGCCATCCTTGGACACGGTGACCTCCGCCACTTCCGCGATGTAGCCCTGATGGCTGAAATAATATCCCAAGCCCATGCCCTGGCCGCGTGGCAGGGTCTTGCCCCACCCGGATTTCTCGGCGACGGCCTGGACCACCCCGCGCATGCGCTCGGCGTTGTAGGCTCCGCCCTCGCCGCCGCGCCCACCATCCGGTCTCGGCGGGTCCGACACCATCTTGCGGTCCCCGAGGACGGCGAGGTTGAAGGCGACGGGGTCCTTGCCCGCGGCATGCGCCAGCTCGTCGAGGAAGCTGCAGACGACAAAGGCGTGGACGTTGCTGCGCGGGGCGCGCCAGGGCCCCATCGGGACGTTGTTGGACAGGGCCGCCGTCTCCAGCGAATACGCGGGGATGAAGCGGGCGGGATAGTCCGTCGCGCCCGAAATGTAATGCGCGTCGAATCCGACCTGCCGGTGCGTCCAGACGGAGAGCTTGCCCTCCGCATCCACTCCACCCTTTAGAAAATGGAAGCCGCCGGAGCGATAATGATCGTGCTGCATGTCGTCCTCGCGGGTCCACATGAGCTTCACCGGCACTCCCACCTGCTGGGCGATAGCCGCGGCCTCGATCGCGGGGTCGGCCTGCAGCCGCCGGCCGAAGCCGCCGCCGATCCGGGTGATCGTGATCTCGACGTTGTCGGGCGGGACGTTGAGGAAGCGGGACAGCGAACTATTGATGGCCCCCGGATTCTGGGTCGGAGCCAGGACGCGGACCCGATCGCCCTCGATGGTGACCGTGCAATTCTGGGGCTCGAGGTTGAGATGCGAGACGAAGGGATAGGTGTACGACGCCTCGACCACCTTGGCGGCGCTGGCGAGCGCCGCATCCGGGTCGCCGTCCTTGCGCAGGCTCTTGAGCCCGGTGCCGGCCCCCTGGGCCATCTCCTTCGCCTGCTTGGCCCAGCCGGCCCAGCTGTCGCCAGCGTGGGCGCCCTCGTCCCATTTGACCTCGAGTTGCTGGCGGGCGCTGAACGCCGACCACGTCGAGTCGGCGATGATGGCGACGCCGGGCACCAATCCGGTGCTAACGTCCCCGAATGTCTTGTTGATGATGAAGGCGTCCTTGACGCCCGGAAGCGTCTTGACCTTGTCGAGATTGGCGCTGACGACCTTGCCGCCGAAGACGGGGCAGCGGGTGTAGACCGCGTAGACCATCCCGGGCACCTTCTGATCGATGCCAAAAAGGGACTGGCCGGTGACGATCTTGGGATTGTCGACTCCGCCGATCCGCGAGCCCAGGAGCTTGAAGTCCTTGGGATCCTTGAGGGCGACGGTGCTGGCATCAGGGACGGGAAGGGCGGCCGCCTTGGCCACCAGGTCGCGATAGGCCAGGGTCTTGCCTGTTGTGCGGTCGCGCACCTCGCCATCCTCCGCATAGCACTCGTTCACCGGCACGCCCCAGGTTTGGGCGGCCGCGGCGATCAGCATCGCCCGCGCCGTCGCACCCGCCCGGCGCAGGTTCATATAGGAGGTGGGCGTGGAAGTGCTGCCACCGGCGGCCTGGGGGCCGTATTCCTTGTCAAACGGGGCGCTGACGACCTTGACGGACTTCCAGTCCACGCCGAGCTCCTCGGCCACGATCATGGGCAGGGAGGTCTTGATCCCCTGGCCGATCTCGGGCCGGGCGGAAAAGATTGTGACGGTGCCGTCCTGCCCGATGCGAATGAAGGCATTGGGGGCGAAGTTGCCGTCCGTCAGCCCGGTGACCTTGGTCACTTCCTGGCCGCCCGCGCGCGCCGAGGACTTGAGATAAAATCCGAGCACGAGGCCGCCGCCGGCAAGGGCGGAGAGCCGCAGGAACGAGCGCCGGTCGAGGGTGGCGGGAGAAGAGGTGCTCATCAGGCCGTCTCCTTCCCCGCGCCGGCGAGTTCGGCGGCGCGATGGATGCCGGCGCGAATGCGGGTGTACGTCGCGCAGCGGCACAGGTTTCCCGCCATGGAGTCGTCGATGTCCTTGTCGCTCGGATGCGCATTGCCCCTGAGCAGCGCGGCGGCGGTCATGATCTGCCCCGCCTGGCAATAGCCGCACTGCGCGACGTCGAGCTCGCACCAAGCCTTTTGCAGCGGGTGCGAGCCGTCGGAGGAAAGGCCCTCGATCGTCAGGACCTTCATCTCGGCGGCGACCGAGACGGGCGTGAGGCACGCACGGCCGGGCGATCCATTCAGGTGGACGGTGCAGGCGCCGCACTGGCCGACGCCGCAGCCAAATTTGGTGCCGACGAGATCGAGGTGATCCCGGAGCACCCACAGCAGCGGCGTCTCGGGGGCCACGTCCACGCTGTGCGACTGTCCATTAACATTGAGGGTAAATTTGCTCATGGTAAAGCGAACCTGCTGCCTGACGTTTCTACGGCCTGAACGTTGCAAGGACACAGCGAATTCTACGCGCCGTCAACAGCGCTGCGCTCACTTTTTCGGTCCCTCGACCCAGTCGACGATCGCGTCGTCCGCCGGGCTGCGCGCCACCACCGCGAGGAACTCGGCCGGCAGGATGTCCCTGCCCTTGAAGAACTTCCGGTCGCCCCCGCAGCAGTACATCAGGGTTGCCGGCAGCTCGCCGCGCAGCTTGGCCCGGGCCTTGGGAATCAGGCGGGGCAGCCATTCGATGCCCCGGACCTTCGCGTCTTTCGATGGCAGTTCGGATTCCGCGAGCACGATGGGCGAGGGAATTCCGTGCTGGGCGTTGAGAAAGTAATCCCGCCGGACCAGTTCGATGCCGAGCGCGTGGTCATAGCCCGGCTCGTCGGAGTTGTTCTGGTCCTCCGCATAATCATAGAGATGCTGGGGGGTCAGGCCGTTGGCGGCCAGCCACGCTTTGTCGCCGGCGTCGAAAAAGGTTTCGGCGCCGCGCTGGCCGCGGCTGTAGAGGCCCACGGCCTGATCATACAGGGAGTGGAATTTCTGGGCGAAGTCGTAATTTTTCATGTCTCCGCAAAGATTGATGCAAAACCTGAAATGGCCAGCGCCGGATGACGATCAGGCGGGCTTGAAATCCATCATGCGCTTGAACCGGTCGACCCGCTCCACCACGACGTCGAGCTTTCCGCCGAGTTCGTAGCGCTTGTGCGTCCGGCGGCCGACCAGGGCGTTGCCGGCGTTGTTGAGCAGGTAGTGGTCGTCCGGAAGCGAATCGGCGGCGACAAAGCCGAAGGTCATCGATTCCACGAGCTCGATGAAGAGCCCGTTCCGGCGGACATCGGTGATGACGGCGCTGAAGACGGTCCGCTGCTTCTGCGCGAGTTGGCGCTCGAAGAATTCCAGGAGCTTGACCTTCACGCTGTCGCGCTCGGCCTCCATCGAGTTCTGCTCGGTCAGGCTGAGATGCTCGGCCAGGCTCTCCACTCCCCGGACGTCATAATTCGCGTGGCCCTCCGGAGCCGGGTGGCCGCCGTGCTTGACGATGTAGCCGCCGACGACCCGGTGCACCACCAGGTCGGAATAGCGGCGGATGGGCGAGGTAAAGTGGGTGTAGTCCCTCTTCGAAAGCCCGTAGTGCCCGTCGGGCGTCGCGCGATAGACCGCCTTCTTCAGGCTGCGCAGGAACTGCGAGCGGAGCGTGTAACCCTGGGGATGGACCTTGAGGATCTCCAGGAGCCGCCTGACCTCCTGGCGCAGGGTCAGGTCGCCCACCTGCACGTTGAAGGTGCCGATGAATTGGCGGAATTCCTCGAGCTTTTCCGCATCGGGATCGTCGTGGACGCGATAGACCGAGGGCAGGCGATGGCCGCGGGTTAGGCGACCCACCGCCTCGTTGGCGGCGAGCATGAACTCCTCGATCAGCTGGTGGCTCTCGTCGTTGACGACGCGCTCCAGGCGGTCGGCATATCCCTGCTCATCGACGAAGATTTTCGTCTCGGGCATGTCGAGGTCGAGGCTGCCGTGGGCCATGCGCTCCTTGCGCATCCGGCTGGCGATGTGCCAGAGCGAGCGGAGCCAGGTCTGGAGGTCCGTGAGCTCGGCGTCGCTCAGTTCGCGCAGGGCCCGGCCGGTCGAACCGGTCTGGTGCTTGGGCGGAAGGGGGAGGGCGCGGATGGTCTCGAGATCGTTCTCGAAGAGCAACGCGTGGGCCTGCTTGTAAGTCAGGCGCTTGCGGCTGCAGATGACGGTATTGGCGAAAGTGGTCTCCTTGATCTTGCCGTTCTTGCCGAAGGTGAGGAGGACGGCCTTGCAGAGGCGATCCTGCCGCTCCACGAGGGAACAGAGGCCGTTGGACAGTTTCTCCGGCAGCATCGGAATGACCGTGCCGACGAGATAGGTGGAGTTGCCCCGCCGCTGGGCCTCGCGGTCGAGGGCCGTGCCGGGCCGGACATACGTGGAGACATCGGCGATGTGGATGCCGACGCGGACATCGCCGTCGGCGAGATCCTCGACGGACAAGGCGTCGTCGAAGTCCTTGGCGTCGTCCGGATCGATCGTGAAGACCGGGATGTTCCGATAGTCCAGGCGGTTGACGAGTTCGCGCGGCTGCACCTGCCCGGGAATGCCCGCCACCTCCCGCTCGACCTCCGGAGGAAAGGTCGTGTCCAGGCTGTATTTCTTGAAGATGCCGAGAAGTTCGGCGCGGGGCTCGTGCGTCTTTCCCAGGCATTCGACGATCTCGCCGGGAATGGGCAGATGGCGCTCTTTCCAGTCGCCGAGGCGGACGACGACCTTGTCCCCGGGTTCAGGGGCGGGTACGAGGCCCGAGCCCGCGGGATCGGGCACCGCGATCGGATTGATGAAGCGGGGGTCATCGGCCACGACGGAAAAATTGCGGCCTTGTCGCGTGAGGTTGCCGACGATGGTCTCGCGCCCGCGCTTGACCACGCGGATCACGCGGCCCGCGATCTCGCCCGCCCGCTTGGTCGCGACGCCGTGGAGCACGCGGACGACGACATGGTCGCCCGGGAGCGCCAGGCCGGTCGCGTCCGGGGCGATCTGCCAGCCGGCGGCCTTGGCCACATGGACGGGGCCCTCCGGTACGACGAACGCGGAGCCGCCGGCGCGAAACTGGATGCGTCCGATCGGATCGGAGTCGCGTTCGGCCGGTTCGGACTTGCGGGCGGTGGGGCCGGCCTGGCGCGGGCCCGCTTGGCGCGGAGAGGAGATGTGCTTCGATGGGGCCGGTTCGGCCGATCGCCGTGCGTTCCTGTCCCGGCCGCGCGAAGGTTGGGCCGACGGGCCGGGGTCGCGCTGCAATGGGCCGCGCTGCGATTGATCCCGGCTCCGCTGGGGCTGGGTGCCCCGGGCCCGTCCGGATTGCGACGGATTGCGCTGCGATTGCCCGCGATGGGCTGGGGAGCGGGGCAGGGCCAAGCGGCCGTCGGCCGCGAAAACGGCGAGGCCCTTTGAGAGCAGAAGGTCTATTTCTTGGACGAGCGCGGGGCGGTCCTTCTTATTGAGCCGCAGGCGGCGGGCGAGTTCGGCCTCGTCGGCGGGGACGTAGGCGGGCTCGCGCAATTGCGCGAGCAGGCGTTCACGGAGAATCATATGTGACTGGCAGGGAAACCGACTTCCAAAATTTTGGCTGTCAATGCGCCAAAATCTGTAGACTTCAGCAAAAGCGGATCACATCCGCTGCGGTGACTTTTCGGTCAACCCCGCTTTGATACAGCGCAATAAAGCCTGATCGCGGAAAAAAGCGACAAAAATCGTGCCGTGGGTAGGGCGCCTTGTCCCCAAGGCGCGGGGCGGACTACGGGCGCGGACGGAGCGAAGGCGGGTTGGGACAACCCGCGCTACCTGAATGCCAGTCTTTGCTTCCGAGCGACGCGGACAAGGCAGAGGAGGGCCAGGGCACCGTCGAACCAGGCGCTGGGCGCGCTGCCTCCGGATGACATCGGGGCCGGCGGGGCGGCGGTTGTGGACGCCACCGAAATCCCAATGGCGATGGTAAGAGTTGCCGTCCCGGTGCCACCGGCGTTGGTGGCGCCCATGGTAATAGTCCAAGTTCCCGCAACGGTGGGCGTGCCGGAAATAGCTCCGGTACTCGTGCTCAGGCTGAGGCCTGGCGGGAGGGCGCCCGTGACGATGCCGTAGCTGGTGGGAGAGTTGGTGGCGGTGATGCCATACGAAAAGCTGCCGCCCAATGTGCCGGTCGCGCTGCCGCTGCTCGTGATGACGGGCGGCGACGTAGTGGGGGTGGGAGGGGTCGGTGTGCTCGTCGTGGCGGCAGCAACAGTGATTGTAAGAGCAGCCGTCCCAGTACCGGCGGCATTAGCGGCGCCGATCGTGACGGCGAAAGCGCCCATCGCGGTCGGTGTGCCCGAGATGACCCCGGTGCCGGTGTTCAGGCTCAGTCCCGCCGGCAGGGTCCCGCTGACGATGCTGTAGCTCGTCGGGGAGTTGGTGGCCGTTATGTTATAGGTGAAACTGCTGCCCAGGGTGCCGCTGGCGCTGCCGCTGCTCGTGATGGCCGGCGGCGACGCAGTGGGGGCGGGAGGGGTGGGTGTGCTCGTCGCGGCAGCAGCAATGGTGAGCGTGAGCGTCGCGGTGCCGGTGCCGCCGGCATTAGTGGCGCCAATGGTGACGGGGAAGGTTCCCGCTTGGGTGGGGGTTCCGGAAATGACCGCGCCATTGAGGCCCAATCCTGGGGGCAGCGTCCCCGTAGCGCTATACGTTGCAGGCAATCCGAGCGTGGTGCCCGCGATCGTGTAGCTGAAGGCCGAGCCCACTGTCCCGCTCGCCGTGAGCGCGCTGGTGATCGCGGGCACAGGATACACGATCGTTAGCGTGCCCGTGGCGGTGCCGGAGAAACCCGAGGAAGTGATCGTCGCCACCACCGTGTAGGAACCAACCGCGGCAGGCGCGGTGGTGCCATTGTAGGTCACGTTGACTGCCAGCCCGGCAGGAATGGTCGTAACCGTCACGCTCTTGGGTGTGTTGTCCCAGGTCTGGGTCAAGTTGCTGAGGGTCACCGTCGCCGGTGTCACCGTGACCGCCGCGGCGACCGCAAACTGCAGCTGGGTGCCCCCGACGATCGAGAAGGTGCCGGCGAGGCCCGAGGGCAGTCCGATATAGCTGAAATTACTGGCGCTGAACGTGGTGCCACCGGGAAAGGTCGCCAGGGTGTAGGTATTTCCCGCCGCTCCCGTATTTTGGAAATTGAAAAGATAGGTTCCCGCACCGCCTTTGCCGAATACGCCCGTGGAGAGCGCGAGGCTGCTGGAGGTCGAGCCGCTATTGCTCAAGGTGTAAAACGCCTCGGCGCCTCCCACCCATTGCAGGCCCAAGCCCCCTCCGTTGACCGTGAGGGTGCCGATGCCCGATCCCGGAGCGAAGAACGAGCCCGAGAGCAGCTGCAGGGTGGAGCCGATGGTGCCCGTGCCGGCGATGGTCGCCCCGCTCTGCACGACCACGCCGCCCGATCCGGTCCCGCTCCCCGCCGTGTTGTTCACTCCGAGCGTCCCGTTGCTCACGTTCACTCCCCCGGAAAAAGTGTTTGCTCCGCGGAGGTTTAGCGTGCCGGCGCCGTTCAGGGTCAGGCCCCAGACTCCGGCTCGGCCGGCGCCCACGCCGCCGCTGCCGGTCTGGTCGGCAATGACGTCGGAGACGGTCTGGATCTGGCCCGCTCCAGGGGCAAAAATCAGCAACCCGGTTCCGCTATTGTTGCCGTCATTCCCGCTAAGGAAAATTCCGGAACCAAATGCCGAGCCCCCCGTGGCACCTCCTCCGCCTCCTCCCCCGGCGGTGACGCTGTTCCCGCTGATGGAAACCGGCCCGGAAAAGGTCAAGTTGCCGCCTGAAGCAAAGATCGCCCCGCCCGCGCCCAACCCGCCACCGCCGCCGGCATTGATCCCGGTGCCGCCGGACCCGCCCCCGAGCGCACCGCTTCCACCGGAGGTGCCACCTCCTCCGCCACCTCCTCCGATGGATCCTCCCGCGCCGCCGCTGGCCACACCGCCGCCGCCGCCGCCGGCACCGCCGCCGCTCCCGCCGCTTCCTGTGCTGTTGCTCCCGCCGCCGCCGCCCCCACTACCACCGGCGCCACCGCCTCCACCGCCCCCGGTGCCATTGCCGTTGCCGCCACTGATACCGCCGCCGCCGCCACCACCCCCGCTCCCAGTGGCTCCTCCTCCTCCTCCTCCGCCGGTGGCGCCGCCAGTTCCGCCACCGCTGCCGCCGCCTGTGCCGCCGCCGGGCGATGTACCGAGGGCGATACCGGCGCTGCCGGCTGCGCCGCCCCCGCCGCCGATGGCGATGCTTCCGAGTCCGCCGCCGCCCCCGCCGCCGCTGCCACTGTTATTGCCGCCGTTGCCGCCAAATCCGCCGCCGCCGCCGCTCCCTCCGCTGCTGCCGCCGGCGCCGCCGTTGCCGCCAATCGCGCTATTCGGGCTCCCGCTGCTGCCCAAAGTAACGTTGCTCAAGGTCACACTCCCGCCGGCCGCGATCAACGCCCCGCCTGCGCCCAGTCCGCCTCCGCCCCCGGCCGCGCCGCTGCCCCCGGTGCCACCGCGGGTAACGGTATTCTGGATCGTGAGATTCTGGATCGTGACCGTTCCGGCAAGGACGACGAAGCCGCGCTGCACGCCGCCGCCATCGAGCGTGGCACTGTGGCCATCGATGGTCACGCTGCTTGAACTGTTGATGGCCGGCAGGGTGTTGCCCGCACCCAGCGTGATGCTGCCGGTGAAATTGATGGCGTAGCTGGTGCCGGGGCTACCATCGACCGTGGTGATCGCGTTCACCAGATCGGATGCGCTCGTCACCGAAATGGCGGTCTGCGCCCAGGCTCGCACGCCGAGCAGCAGCACGAGCGCTAGGATCGAAGCGATGCGACCGGAGGTACGGAGCCGGATCATTCGTCGCGCAAAACTTCGCCGGATACCTACCGGCCTGTCAAAGCCATTGCGGGGAAAAGAGAGCCGCGGTTCCTTGAGCCGACGCGCCGGTCGCGGCGTCGACAATGCCGGTATGCCCAGCGCGATGGGACGTCGCGCGCTGCCTAGGGCAGCCGGTTCAATCCCTCTGACCGGACGCTCCAGGATCCATCCTGCGGAAAGCCGGGGGCGTTGACGGGTGGGGCGCCGTCCCAGCCGGCGGCCATGAGTCCAACGGCGTCGAGCATAGCGGCGTTCGTCGGAAGATAGGCCGGCAGGTCCAGGGGCTCGGCGGCGCGGGGGATGAGGCCGTTGTTGCGGAAGCGGGCGGCGGCCACGTCGTTTGTGACGATATCGACCGCGGTCTCCCGCTCGCCCAGGCGGGCGGCGGTCATCGCGCCCTGGCCCATCGACCAGCTGATCCAGCGGTGGTAGCCGTTCCGGCTCCGCCGATTCACCTCGTCGAAGGTGCGGCGGACGGTCTCGAGATCGACCTTCGGCGTAAGAGGCAGATAGCCCAGGGCCATGAGCTCCGAGGTGGGGATACCTCCCGGCTGGCGGTAGATGTCCGGCGAGGTCTCTATTTCCAGGTACTTGCCGTCGCTGACGGGCAGCTGCGATAGCTTGGCCATGACTTCGGACCAATGCGGCTCCGGCGGCAGGCTGAGCCGCGCGCGCCACGCCTGCGCGACCTGCAGGCCGTAGTACCAATAGGCGAGTTCGAACGTGGGATTTTGCGTCTGGTTCTCCTCCGTCTTCTCGCTGGCGGCCTTGACCGGGGGGCCGAGGACATAGCGATCGGTGGCCTTGTCGTAGTAGGCGAACGAGGCGAGGAATTTGGCGGACTCGAAGACGACGTCCTTGTATTTGTCCAGCGTGGCCCGGTCGGGGTGGGCGCGGTAGACGAGTTCGCAGAGATAGATTGGGTTCGGCTGATTCCAGATGATGAAGGGATTGATGGTCCCCGGGCCGGTCCGGCCGTCGGGCCCGCTCATCTTCGGCCAGCGCACGCCCTCCAACCCCTGGGAGGCCGCGACCGCCATCCCCGCGGGCAGGATCCTGCGATACCACCCCAGGCTCTTCTCGAGGAGGTCGACGTAGCCCCATTCGTAGAACTGGGCGGCGTGCCAGAAAAACACCTCCGAGTTGTGCTTCCCGTACCAGCTGACGTGCACGAGCCCGCTCTCGGCGGGAGGAAAGCTGCCCGCATATTCCACCTTCATGAGATATTGGGAGAGGACGATCCGCCGCTCCAATTCCGGTGCCCGCGGATCGCGGCTGCCCGAAAGGTCCACGACGCCTCCCTTGGTCCAGTAATCGTTCCATCCCCGGGCGCTCGCGGCCTTGGTCGCCTCGAAATCGAGCGGCGCACCGGGATCGTCCTCTGGGCTGAAGCTGCAGCTGAAGGCGAGCGCCTCGCTGTCCGCTCCCTCCAGGCGATAGTCGTGCGGCCCCGCCACGATCGGCTGTCCACCTTCCTCCCAGCCCAGTTTCACGTAATAGTGGCTGTCGTCGACCGTGCGGAGCAACTCGAGGGATGACGCTTCGCGCCGGACCACCTCGGTCCGGTGGCGTTCGTCCTGGTCCCAGACCAGGGGCGGCTTGCTCTTGACGCTGATCTTGTAGGCGTACGGAAAATGGAAGCGCACCGCCAGGGCGTGGCTCCGGATCAAGGGGGAAACGACCCGGATCGCGACCAGGCTCCGATCGGAATGGGCGACCGTCTCGACATGGACCGCCTGGCCGGCGATCGTATAGTCGCTGGTGATGACCCCGGTCCAGAGGTCGAGGCGCTGTTCGATATTGCCCAGGTCGCCCGCGACGAGCGGCTGTCCGAGATAGGTGAGGCTGATCTGCCCCAGGGGCACGGGATTCGGATTTTCCCGATAATAGGCGCCGGCCGGTGTGTCCTGCAGCGCGGCATATTCAATCGTCCGTCCGTGAAACGGGTAGGGCTTCATCGCGTCCTCCAGCTTGAGCCCCGCTGGGTTCGGAAACGAATGCCAGGCCCAGGTGGAGCGCGTCTCGAGGGGAACGCCCTTGTCGTGGTAAAGGTCGCCGAACGACTGCAGGCCGGTCACGTCGGCGGTGAAGGCGAAGTCGCCATTGCCGACGCTAAGCGGATTCTCCGGATCGAGACGGTCCACGTGAACGGCGTGGCGCGCGACCAGGGCCTGGCGGTCGATGGGGCCCGCGGCGGCGAAGGACGGCACGACGGCCGCGCCCAGCGCGGCGAGGAGGAAGGAGGGCGGGCGCGCCGCGGTGATGAAAGACATGTTAATTGGGGGGTTGCGGGGGAACCATGGAGAGCCGGCTTAGTCTCGACAAGATTGCGTTCGGGCAGCGTAATTCCACTTCCTCTGATGAGAATCGTCCTAGCGGCCAGCGAGCTATTCCCGTATGTGAAGACGGGCGGGCTGGCGGATGCAGTCGGGGCGCTGGCCTCCGCGCTCGCGGAAAGGGGCCATGAGGTCTCGGTGTTCGTCCCGGGCTATCGCACCGTGCTCGAGCATCCGGAGGCCGCCGCGGCCGAGCGCAAGCTGCAGCTCAACCTCGAGTTGGGCGAGGACAGCCTCTCCGGCGAGGTGCGCGCATTTTCGCCCCGTCCCGGCCTCACCGTCTACCTGATTTGCCGGGACGAATTCTTCGACCGGCGCCGTCCCTACGGCAACGGCGAGCGCGATTACGAGGACAACGCCGACCGCTTCATCTTCTTCTGCAAGGCGGTGGTGGAGACGATGCGGCTGGCCGACCTCCAGGCCGATATTGCCCATGGCCACGACTGGCAGGCCGCCCTTTTCCCGCTGTTTCTGCGCGAGGCCGAACGGCACCACTGCCAGACGCTGGCGGTGAAGACGGTGTTCACGATCCACAACATCGCCTACCAGGGAGTCTTTCCCTCCGCCACGTTCCGGCGCACCAATCTGCCCGACGAACTCAACAGCATGGACGGCCTGGAATACTACGGGCAGATAAATCTCATGAAGGGCGGCCTGCTCTTCGCCGATCGCGTCACGACGGTGAGCCCGCGCTATGCCATGGAGATCCAGACGCCCGAATTCGGCTCCGGCCTCGAGGGGGTGGTGCAATCGCGCGCGGGGGATATCGTTGGCATCCTGAACGGCGTCGACACGACCGTGTGGAATCCGGCGATCGATCCGCTCCTGCCCGCGCGGTATACGGCGGCCGATCTCGCGGGCAAGCGGGCCTGCCGCGCCGAGCTCCTGCGCCGGTGCGACTTCGATCCGCGCTTCCCGGGTCCGATTTTCGGGATGATCTGCCGGCTGGTCGAGCAGAAGGGCGTCGATCTCGTGCTGGCGAACCAGGACTTTTTTCTGCAGGAGAATTGCCGGCTGGCCGTGCTGGGCTCCGGGGAGAAGCGCCTGGAGGCCGAGCTGCGCGCGCTGGTCGCCCGGGCGCCGAAAAAAATCTCGCTCAGCGCGCGGCTGGACGAGACCATGAGCCATCTGATCGAGGCCGGCAGCGATTTCTTTGTCATGCCGTCGCTCTTCGAGCCCTGCGGGCTCAACCAGATGTACTCGCAGCTCTACGGCACGGTGCCCCTCGTCAGCCGGGTGGGGGGCCTGATCGACACGGTGGTGGATGCGGACGAGGATCCCGCGGCCGGCACCGGCCTGATGTTTCCGCCTACCGCCGCCGGGCTGCGCGACGCCTTGGTCCGCGCGCTCCGGCTTTTTGCCGTCAAGCCCCGCCTGGCGGCGGTCCAGGCGCGCGACTTTGCGCGGGACTTCAGCTGGAAGAACGCCGCGGGAGCCTACGAGAAGCTGTATCAGGACTCGATTTAGGTAGGGGGCGGGTTGGGGACACCCCGCGCTACCTTTTAGCGGGGGGTGGGGATCGGGTCGGTCGGGACCGGGGGCGGATTGCGCTCCGCGAACTGGCACTGGTGCCAATAGGGATAGATCCGCGGCACGGCGCTCGCGGCGTCGAGCTTCGCGACCTGGGCGGGCGTGAGCTTCCAGCCCACGGCGCCGAGATTCTGGCGCAGCTGCTCCTCGTTGCGCGCCCCGACGATGACATTCGCGACGGTCGGCCTTTGCAGCAGCCAGTTGAGGGCAACCTGCGGGACCGTTTTTTCCGTCTCCGCGGCGATCTTATCCAGCGCGTCCACCACGCGGTAGAGGTACTCATCGTCGACCTGCGGCCCGAACTGGGCCGTGGCGTGCAGCCGGCTCTTCTTCGGCACCGGCTGTCCGCGCCGGATCTTGCCGGTCAGGCGCCCCCAGCCCAGGGGGCTCCAGACAATGGCGCCGACGCCCTGGTCCAGGCCCAGGGGCATGAGGTCCCATTCGTATTCGCGGCCGATGAGGGAATAGTAGGCCTGGTGGGCGACGTAGCGGGACAGGCCGTACTTTTCCGAGACCGCCAGCGACTTCATTATGTGCCAGCCGGAAAAATTCGAGCAGCCCAGGTAGCGGATCTTGCCGGCGCGCACGAAGCCGTCGAGGGTCTGCACGACTTCCTCCACCGGCGTGACGGCGTCAAATCCGTGCAACTGGTAGATATCGATGTAGTCGGTGCCGAGGCGCCGCAAGCTGCCCTCGACCGCCTGCGTAAGGTGGTAGCGGGAGGAGCCGACGTCGTTGGCGCCCGGGCCCGTGCGGAAGGTGCCCTTGGTCGAGATGATCACCTGGTCGCGCCGGCCCTTGATCGCCTTGCCGAGAACCGTCTCGGAGGTCCCGTTCGAGTAGATGTCCGCCGAATCGAACATATTGAGGCCCGCGTCGAGGCAGATGTCGACCAGGCGCGTGGCCTCCTTCGGGCCGTTCAGGCCCCAGGCCTTGAAGAATTTGATGTCACCGGGAGCGTCGGCGAGGCCGAACGTGCCCGCGCCGAGGCTGAGCGCCGGCACCTTGAAACCCGAACCGCCTAATTGTCTGAATTCCATGATTGAAGGGGGAAGAACGCTAAAAGGGGCAAGATTTTGGATGGAAAGCCAATTTAATTTGACGCTCCGGCGGGAGGAGGCAGGGACCTGAGGGAGATCGCCGCGGGCGGAAGGCCCGGCGCGCTGGCGGTGAGCCCGATCCGGCCGCCGGCATGGGCCGCGCGGATGACGACCAGCGCGCGCCCCTGAAAGAGGCGGTGGGGGTTCGCGCCGTAGGATTCCATTGTGGTCATGTCGCCCGTGCCGAGGCCCGCGATGGATCCAGGTCCGGAGAGCGTGAACCGGACCTCCGGGGCGGCATTCGGCTGAAGGACCTCGTTCCGGTCGCGAATCTCGACCGTCACAAAGGAGAGATCTTGGCCATCGGCGCTGAGCTCGGTGCGGTCGGCGGCCAAGCTGAGCCGAGCCGCCGGCCCGGCTGTCCGCAGTAGAAATGTTTCGGCTGCCCGGCCGGCGTGCAGGCCCACGGCCTGCAACGTGCCCGGGGCGAATGGCATGGTGAAGTCCGCCTTGAATTCCTCCGCGGCTCCGGTCGGCCTCTCGCCCACCAGCTTTCCGTTTAGGTAGAGCCGCACGGCATCATAGCGGGAATAGACTTCGACCGTGAGAGGCCTGCCCTCCCGGCCGGGCCAGCTCCAGCTGGGGAGCGCGGGGGGCATGGCCCATTGCGAGAGGTTCCAGGGTTTGTCCCCGGGCGATGGCGCCAGGACGACTGCGTAGAGCTTTTCGCCGCGGTCCCAGAGGATGTTCCGATAGTGGGAAAGCGGCTTGCGCCAGCCGGTGAGATCGATGTCGCCGCAGGCGGCCCCGTGCCAGGGGAACTGGTCGGCCGCCCAGTGCCGCACGGCGGGCTCGTCCGGCGGGAACACCCGGCCGATGCCGGCTTCGCCGAGGTAGTCCAGCGCGCTCCAGACGAAATCGCCCACCACGTAGGGGGCCGCGTGGGCGGCGGACCAATACTTGAAGGCCTGGCTGGGCTCGGATTCGGTCGCGACGATCACGCGGGAGGGCAGCCGGGCGTGATCCGCGGCGCTGCGGGCGATTTCGTAGTTGTAGCCGGCGACATCGAGCGTGGCGAAGACCGGATCGGTTTTCGTCCAGTCCCCCTTCGGCCCCATGCCGTTTATTCCCGCGGTCAGCGGCCGGGTGGGGTCGAGTTCGCGGATCCGGCCGGTCAGCATCTGCGCGAGGCGCGCGCCCTCCGGGACGCCCCGTTCATAGACCTCATTGCCGATGCTCCAGAGGATGACGGAGGGATGATTGCGGTCGCGCCGGACCATCGCGTCGAGGTCGCGCCGCCACCACTCCTTGAAATCCACGCTGTAGTCCTGTGGGTTCTTGCCCTTTTCCCAGCAATCGAAGGCCTCCTCCATCACCAGCAGGCCGAGCCGGTCGCACGCCTCGAGGAAGGCGGGCGAGGGCGGGTTGTGCGCCGTGCGCACCGCGTTGAAGCCGGCGGCCTTCAGCAGCTCCACGCGGCGCTCCTCCGCCCGGTCGAAGGCGGCGGCGCCGAGGACGCCATTGTCGTGATGCGCGCTGCCGCCCACCAACACGAGGGTGCGGCCATTGAGCTCGAAACCGCGGTCTGCCGAGACCCGCAGGGTCCGCACGCCGAAGGGCGTCGCGACCTCGTCGACCGTGTTCCCTCCGAGCACGACGCGCGTGACGGCGCGGTAGAGCGCGGGCGCCTCGGGCGACCAGGGGCTTGGTTTTGCCAGCAAGAGGCTGGGGGCGGTGGTGAAATCCGCGCCGGGCGGCACCGTCGCCTCCTCGCGGGCGAAGGCTACCCGGCGGCCTCCGGGATCCAGGACGGAGGTTTCGACCGCGATGGCCTGCGAGCGGTCGGAATCGTTGCGCGTGGTGGACTGGACGCGGACGGTCGCCGCCCCGGCGGTCAACTCGGCTGTGCTAACAAAAACGCCCCAGGGCGCCACACGCACGGGCGCGGTCAGCTCGAGCCACACATGCCGGTAGATGCCCGATCCGCTGTACCAGCGCGAATTGGGCTGCAGGGAATTGTCCACGCGGACGGCGAGGACGTTGTCAGCCCCTGGCCGGAGAAAAGGCGTTAGGTCATAGCGGAACGAGGTGTAGCCATAGGGATGCCGGCCGAGATGGGTCCCGTTGATCCAGACATCGGCGTTCATATAGACGCCCTCGAATTCCACCTCCAGGCGCCTACCCGCCCAGTTCGCGGGCAGCGTGAGCGCCCGCCGATACCATCCGATGCCCGTCGGAAAAAACCCATCCTGGCCGCCGCCGGGCGCCGCGTGGTCCACGGGCGACTCGATGCTCCAGTCATGGGGCAGGTCGAGCCGGCGCCAGCCCTCCGCGGCGAACGCGGGCTGTTCCGCACCGCCGGCATCGCCCGCGTGGAAGGCCCAGCCGGCGTCGAGCGAAAGGCGCTGGCGCGGCGGCGGTCCCGCCGCCGCCGCGGAATAGGCGATCCCGGCCAAGACCAGGGCACGGAGGCCCGCCGGAAGCGAGGGCATCGTCGCGGTGGTCAAACTACCCGCACCACTACTTGCCTGCGGCCCAGCCGCCGTCGATCATCAGGCAGGAGCCGGTGACCATGGCGGCCTCATCGCTGGCGAGATAGAGCGCGGCGGCCGCGACCTCGTCCGGGCGGGCCATTCGGCCGTTGAGCTGGGTCGCCGCCATGTCGCGGTAGGCCTGGGCGGGGTCGGGATACTCGGCGATGCGGGCCTTGACGAACGGCGTCTCCACGCGGCCCGGGCAGATGGCGTTGAAGCGGACTCCCGTCTTCGAATGATCCATGGCGAGCGCCCGCGTCAGGCCGACCACGGCGTGCTTGGTGATGTTGTAGGCGAGCCGGTCGCGCACCGCCACGACGCCGCCGATCGAGGCGAGATTGACCACGCTGCCGCTGCCGCGCCCGAGCATCGCGGGGACGAAGGCCTTGCAGAGGTTAAAGGACCCCCGGACGTTGACGGCGTAAAGCCGGTCGAGATCGCCGACGACCGTGCTGAGGAGGTCGCCCACATGTCCGATGCCGGCGTTGTTGACCAGCAGATCGATGGCGGGGAGCCGCGCGGCGAGGGCCAGGGATGCCGCCTCGTCGGTGACGTCGAGCGCGGCGAACTCCGCCTGCCCGCCGGCCTGGCGGAGGCGGCCGACGGTCGCTTCGCCGGAGGGGACATCGCGATCGGCCACCCAGACGCGGGCGCCCGCGGCCGCGAAGGCCTCGGCGATCGCCTGGCCGATGCCGGAGCCGGCTCCGGTGATGAGGGCGTTTTTGGTCTGCAGGTTAAACACGGTAGATCCTTTCGGCATTGAGGTGATAGAGCAGGGCGCGCTGGCCCGGAGACGAGCCCGCCAGGAGAGTCCGCAGGGCCTCGACCCATTGACGCAACGTGGCAGAGATCGTGCAAACCGGCCAGTCGCCGCCCCAGACAACCCGGTCCCAGCCAAAGTGCTCCAGGACGTGGTCGACCCAGGGCCGGAGCTGCTCGGCGGTCCAGGTGGCGGGATCGGCGTAGGCGACGAGCCCGCTTATCTTGCAGGCGACATTGGGCAGGCGGGCCAGGCGCGCGATTTCATCGCGCCAGGGGTCGAGGGCGCCGGCCTTGACGTCGGGCACGCCGCAGTGGTCGAGGATGAAGTTCACCGACGGGCACGCTTCGGCCAGGGCGAAGGCGAGGGGCAGCTGCCGGGCGAGCACGCAGAGGTCGAAGGTGAAGCCGAACTCGGGGAGGAGCCGGATATGCTCGGCGAACTGCGGGCTCTGCGAGAGGGCGTCGGGCTGCGTGTGGAGGACGCGGCGCACGCCGCGGACGAGGGGAAGCTTGGCCAGCTCGGCCAGGTGCCGCGGAAAGTCCGCGTGCTCCGGCCGGCCGCTAGCGACGATCCCGGCGATCAGGGGCTCCTCTCCGGCCAGCCGCTGGATCTCGCGGGCCTCCTCCAGCGCGTGGGGCTCGTCGACATCGCACTCCATGAACACGGTTTTCGTGATGCCCAACCCTGCCGCCGCCCGGGCATAATCGGCGAGGAGAAAATTCCGGTTGAGCGCCGGCAGACCGGCGCACCACGAGTAGGGAAACCGGCGCAGGTCCCAGAGGTGCTGGTGGGTGTCGATCAGCTTCACGTTGGCGCGGCGAGATAATTGCCGCGGGTGATCAGCCCGACGGCCGCAAGGAGCAGCGCGATCGCCGCGGCGACGAGCAGCTTGGTGGCGGGACGGCACGGCTTCCATTCGCCGATGGCCACGCCGAAACCGGCGCTAAGGAGGATGAGGATGATCATGTGGATCGCCCAGCTGGAGAACTGGAACCGGCCCATGCGGACGTGGGCCAGTCCGTAGAAGAAGAATTGCAGGTACCAAAGCAAGCCGGTCAGCAGGCCCAGGGCGTAGTTGCGCGCGAGTCCCCGGCCGTCGGCCGTGCGCCGGAACTCCCCCCAGGAGCCGGCGCGCGTGGCGAGCCCTCCCACGTAGAAGAGCGTGGTGGTGAAGGCGCCGCTGTTGGAGAAGAGATAGATGACATTGCCCTGGAAGTCGCCGGCGCCGTGCCGCGCCGCGACGTCGGCGATCGGCTGCCCGGCCTGCAGCGAGAAGTTGAACACCGCGGAGAGCACGCCGGCGAGGAGGCAGATCGGCAGGCCGACGCGGGGATTGAAGGCGGCCGCGCCGGCTTCCGGAGTGGTCTCGCGCTCCTTGCGGAAGCCGGCCAGCCCCACGGCGATCATGGCTCCGCCGCCGAGCAAGACCCCGCCGACCACATAGGCTCCCCCGGTGGTGGCGAGCGCCTCGCCCAGCTTGCCCGCGAGCAGCGGCGGAATCAGCGTGCCCAGGACGCAGGACACCCCGATGGCGAGCGCGTAGGTGAGCGAGTAGCCGATATAGCGGATGGCGACCCCGAAGGCGATGCCGCCCACGCCGTAGAGGACGCCCAGGAGATAGGACCGGACCATGGCGCCGTGGGGAGCCTCGGCGAGCACGGCGCGGAGCTGCGGCACGGTCAAGGCGGCGAAGATCCACGGCAGGACCAGCCAGCACGCGCTGGCCTGGAGCAGCCAATAGGTCTGCCAGCTCCACTTTCGGAGGTAGCGCTGCGGCGCATAGCAAAGGGCGGCGCTGCCCGCGCCGACGGCGTGCAGGAAGGTGCCGAAGAGGGGGGCGGGGGTGGGGTCCATGGGAAAAAAAGAAGCCGGGAGGCCCTTTTTAGAGATCAAACTCAGCCTGGATCGCGGCCGTATGCTGGCCGACCCGGGGTGCGCCCCGAGAGGATTTCAAATGCTGGCCGTCGACGGTGATGGGGCAGCGGGTGGTGCGAAGCGTCGGGCCATCCTCGCGCGTCACCTCCTGCACGAAATCGAGAGCGCGGAAGGCCTCCGTCTTCCACAGTTTGGGCCACGACAGCACCTCCGCGCACCAATAATCCGCCGGTTCGAGCCGGGAAAGCCAGTGGCTCGTGGGCCGGGACTTGAGATGCTCGGCGAGGAGCCGCTTGATCTCGTCGCGGCGGACGAACCAGCTCTGCGGATCGGCATAGGCGCCGAGCGCGGGCAATTTCAGGAGTTCGCCCAACTGCGGGACCGATCCCATCGCCAGCGCGAGATGGCCGTCGGCGGTCGCGTAGATGCCGTAGGGCGCGCCGAGATAGGCATGGCCGTTGTTGACGGCGCTGCGGCGGGGTTCCTGGCCGCCGTCATTGAGGAAGGTCGAAGTGACCTCGAACTGCAGGTCCAGCGCGGACTCAAGCAGGCTCACATCCACCACGCCTCCGCGGCCCGTGACACCGCGGCGGACGAGCAGGGCGAGGATCCCCTGCACGAGGTGCGCGCTGGCGGTCAGGTCGGCCACGGCCAGGCCGAAAGGCAGCGGAGGCTGGCCGGCGTCGCCGTTGAGATAAGGCAGCCCGGAGATCGACTGGGCCAGAAGATCCTGGCCCGGCTTGGCGGCCCACGGGCCCGTCCGGCCGTAGCCGGTGACGGCGCCATAGACCAGCCGTGGATTCAAGTCGGCGCATTGCTCGGGGCCGAGGCCGATGCGTTCCATCACCCCGGGCCGGAAATTCTGGATGAGGACATCCGCCCGCGCGACCAGGCTGCGCACCTTCGCCAGGTCCTCGGGCCGCTTCAGGTCGGCGGCGTAGCTCTGCTTGTTGCGGTTGATCGAATGAAAGAGGGTGCTGTCTCCGTCGAGCGAGAGGTTGGAGATGTAGAGGTGCCGGCCGATGTCCCCGGTCCCCGGGCGCTCGATCTTGATCACGCGGGCGCCCAGGTCGGCGAGGCGCGTGGCCGCCCAGGGCCCGGCGAGAAACTGGGCGAAATCAAGGACGAGCAATCCCTCGAGTGGCTTCATGGGGCGGGGGGCGTGTGCTGGAAGGTCCGGCCGTAAAGGGCGTCGAGCCGGCTGAGCGCCTCCGCATCCTGGGCCGCGTCGCGCAGGTCGGCGTGCACGATCGGGCTGCTGGCCTCCTGGAAGTCGATGTGGCCGAAATAGCGCGGCCGCAGGAAGGCGCGCTCGAGCGTCGGGAGGGTGCGGATGAAATAATCGTGGGTCAGCCGGTTGTTCTCCGGATCCAGCCACGCTCCGCGATGGCCCGGCTGGCCGCCGGCGTGGGCGTAGAGCGTGCGCTGGATGGCGGCGGAGGCGACGAAGCGGGTGTAGGCGAGGGCCTCCGCCCGGTGGGGCCGCAGGGCGGAGACCGCGAGGCCGGTGCCGCCCAGGGTGGGGCGCAGCGGCGCCCCGCGGAACTGGGGAGGCTCGCCGAAGCGCAGCCGGTGCGCGGCGTAGCCTTCGCGCGCGTAGTTGGAGTAGCCGTAGGCGAACGGGCAGTAGGCGATCCGGGTGTTTTCAGAGCTGGCCACGAGATCGTGCGAGGCGATGGGGTTTCTCTCCCAGCCGCCCGAGTCGCAGCAGGCGAGCAGCTCGCGCAGCTGCGCCAGGGCCGCCCGCCCGACCTCGCGGGTCACGACGCGCTCCGGGTTGAGGAAGGGGGTCTCCCCCAGGGCCACGCACATCATGTAGAAATTCATCAGGCAGTTGATCGGGGCCGAGGGCACCTCCACCCGCCCGCGCCGGGCGAGCGCGAGCGCCTCCGGCCAGGTCCGGGGCACCGGCTCGCCCAGGCGCGCGAGCAGATCCTCGCGCCAGAACGCGACCGGCGCGGCCGCGTCGATCGCCAGCGCCCATTGATGGCCGCCGAAAGCGTAACTGGCGTGCGACAGGCCCACCGTGTGGGCCGCCTGCTCCTCGAGAAAGTCGGCGGGCAGGTGCTGGTCGAGCGCCAGCAGCATCCCCTCGCGGGCCGCGCGCCCGACGAAGGGATGGTCCAGCACGATGAGATCGTAGTCGGGAGCGAGGCGCTCGACGGGAAACTCCTCGAAGGCCTGGAGCGAGCGCCGTTCCCACTCAATGCGGATTCCGGGATGGAGTTCGGCGAAGCGGCCGGCCGTCGCCACCATCGGCGCATACCCCCGGCTGTGGTTCCAGGTGATGCCGCGAAGCGAAATCGGCGCGCTCATGGGGAGGGAATGGGCGTGGCGGCGCCCGCGGCCGACGCATAGGCGGCCTCGACGACCGCCATGGTCCGGACGGCATCAATGACGGCGGTCGGCAGCGCCTCGCTCTCGCCGCCGGCGAAGCGCATCACGCTCGCCATCGAGCCGATGAAGCCGTGCGGAAACCAATTGCCGTCCAGGGGTTCGGTCCGCCACGCCGGAGGCTCGCCGGCGGGACCGAGGGCGCAGACCTCGAGGATATCCGGCTCGCCGGCGGGATAATTGAGCAGGGCCCCGAGCCGGGCCACGATCGCTCCCCGCTCGCCCTCCCACTTGACGTAGCTCTCCTGGTGCCGCGGACCGAACTCGTGGCCATGGTTGGCCGTGACCGTCGCGCGCCGCGCTTCCCCGTAATCGAGGAGCAGGGCCGTCCGGGTCGAGGCCAGCCGGGCGCTGCGGGGATCCCGGAGCGTCCGGGCCAGGACGCCGCGCGGCTCGCCGAAGAAGGAGCGAATCAGGTCGATGTAATGAATGCTATGATACAGGATTTCCACCCGGGGCGACGCCTCGAGAAAGCGCCAGAGGTGCCACGGGGTGTCAACCGTGACCCGAACCTCGAGGTCGTGGACGGCGCCGATGGCGCCCGCCTCGATCAGCCGGCGGGCCGCCACGATGCACGGGGCGAACCGAAGCTGGAAGTTGACGGCGGCGCGCAGCCGCCGCTGCGCGCAGAGCGCGGCCAGATGGCGGGCCTGGTCGAGATTCTCCCCCAGGGGTTTCTGCAGCAGCGCCGCCGCCCCCTCCGGCAGCGCCGCCACGATCCCCGGCAGGGCGCCCGGGGGCACCGCCACGTCGAAGACCGCGCCGGCGGGGGCGGTCCGGACCGCCTCCTCGAGCGTGGCCCACACCCGCCGCACGCCGAACGTGCGCGCCAGATTCTCCGCCTTGGCCCGGTCGAGGTCGAAGAGCCCGGCCACCGGAAACTCCGCCAGGCGATAGGCGGGCAGATGCGCGTCCCGCACGATGCCGCCGGCGCCGATGATGGCGATCGGCGGGACGACTTTGGGCCGCAAAAAAGCTGGAGCGGGGGTGGGCGCCATTATTTTACTTGCAAAACGCAGTTTCATTAGCGAACACAGGCAAGTCGAAAATGCGGAAGCCCCCCGATTACCCCGTCCCGGCGCTCGAGAAGGGCCTCGATATCCTCGAGGCGCTGGCCGCGGCGGCCGTCCCGCAGCTGCTGGCGGAATTGGCCGTGCACCTCAAGCGGAGCCGCAACGAGCTCTTCCGGATGCTCAATTGCCTGGAGCGGCGCGGCTACGTGACGCGCGACGCGCTGTCGGGCAAGTATGGCCTCTCGCTCAAGCTCTACACCCTGGCCCACGGGCACTCGGTCACGGAAAAGCTCCTGCAGACCGCGCACATCCCGATGCAAGCGCTGACCGAGCGGTTTCGCGAATCGTGTCACTTGAGCGTGCTCGACCGTGGCCGTCTCCTCGTGGTGGCGCAAGAGGAGAGTCCCGAGCAGGTGCGGCTCTCGATCGAGGTTGGCGGGCTGTTCGATCCCGAGCGCACGGCGTCGGGTCGCCTGCTCCTGGCGTTCCTCAGCGACGCGGAGCGCGCCCGGACTCCGGCGGATCCTTCGGCGCAGTCGGCGCTGGCCTGGAAAAGGATGTTGGATGCGATCCGCGCCTCCGGCGTCTCGACGGCGGAAAGCGAGACGATCGAGGGCGTGCGCGACGTGGCCGTGCTGGTGGGCAGCCCGGAATCCGGCGTGATGGCCGCGCTGGCGGTGACCCGCCATCTCCGCCGCGGCGAGCGGCCGGACGACAGCGCCCTGATCGAGGGCATGCGCGGGACCGCGCGCTCGATCACCGTGGCCCTCGGGCTTTGCTCAGCCGCCGCGTGACGGCCCGGAGCATGAACCATGCAGCCGCAATTTTTCGAAGACTATGCCCCGGGCAGCGTGCGAACTTCGGCGCGCCGCACCATCACGGAGGCGGACATCCTCCGGCATGCGGAGGAGACCGGCGACTATCATCCGCTCCACTTGGACGCGGAGTGGTGCCGGACGCAGGAGTTCGGGCAGCGGATCGCCCACGGCACGCTCATCTTCAGCGTCGCGGTCGGCCAGACGGCCGCCGAGATCAATCCGGAGGCCTTCACCTACGGATACGACCGGCTGCGCTTCATCAAGCCGGTCTTCATCGGGGACACGCTGACGGCCCGATGCACGGTGAAGGAAAAGCGCGACGACCCGAAGCGCCCGGGTCACGGCTTCGTCGTCGAGCGGGTGGAGTCGATCAACCAGCGGGGCGAGACGGTGCTGGCCGCCGAGCATCTCCTCCTGGTCCGGCGACGGACCCCCGGCTGAGACCTCTTTCTTAGCGATAAGCCCAGTTAGTTCCCCAGAAACCATAATCCCAAACCAGATACCCCCGTCTCGGCCGGCCCGGAGCCAGCCGCCGGGTGGAACCACCCCCATGTCATGAAAAAGAACCCAAGACTACAACTAGCTGCCGGGGCGCTCGCCTGCCTGTTGGCGAGCCTGTCGCCGGCTTTCGGCCAGACCACCGATACCTCGACCACCGCCGCCTCGAATCCGATGGCTCCGGCGACTCCCCCCACCACGCCCGCCAGTCCCGCGGCCGCCCCGGCGAATGCCGTCGTGCACCTTCCGTCCTTTACCGTGGTCGGTGAGCAGGCCAGCCTGGCCTCGGCCCAGGAGATAAAGATGGGCAGCCAGGGGCTCGTGGACTCGATCGTCGCCGATGACATCAACAAGCTGCCCGACGTAAACGTAGCCTACGCCCTGGAGCGCATCACCGGCGTCCAGGTGGCCCATGAATTCGCCGGCGTCGGCGGCAACGGCGCCGTCACCATCGACGGTCTCACCCAGGTGGAAAACACCATCGACGGCCGCGAGGTTTTCACGGCCGGGGGCACCTCGGGCGGCGGGGTGGGGAACGGCCAGCGCACGTTCGCTTACGATGATATAGCGTCGGCCCTGGTCTCGGGTATCGACGTCTACAAATCCTCCGCCGCCAACCAACTCGACGGCGGCTTGGGAGGCGTGATCGACGTCCGCCTGCACAAGCCTTTCGACTTCGACGGCGAGACGGCCGCCCTGACCATCGGCACGACCTATTCCGGCCTCGATAACGAGACCCGGCCCAACTACAATGTCCTGATCAGCAACGAGCAAAATACCAGCATCGGCAAGGTGGGCGTTCTGGTCGCCGCCACCTACAATGTGCAGCCCTGGCGCGAGGACAACATCGGCATCGGTAATCCAACCGCCGCCGCCACCGCCGCCAGCGGGGATCCCGCGGCCCTGATCTCCAGCGGCTACACCACGGACACGGCCGAGGGCGTCTTCCAGACGACCGGCGTCAACGCGGTCCTGCAGTGGGCGCCGAACGCCAACCTCAGCCTCTACGCCGGCGGCAACTTCCAGGAGTGGTACAACGTCGAAAATCAGTACGAAATGTCGGTCGGCCTGTCCTCCGCGACCGTCGTGCCGGGATCGGCCGTGCTCTTCGGCGGGAGCAATACCGCGGTCCGGAGCGCATCCTTTTCCAATGTCTCCGGCACCAACTTCGACATCATCCGCGACCTGACGGACCGGTCGCGGCAATACTACGCCGGTGGAACCTGGACGGCGGGCGATCTCCGGATCAAATTTGACCTCAGCCGCTACGATACGGCCAACGGCTTCTACAATAACGGAGTCTACTCTTCGGCGGCGATCCCCGGCTTCACCTACAGCGTGGGGGGAACCATTCCATCGGGGATCGTCACGGGCGCCAGCCTGCTCGACCCGAGCATCTACAAGCCGGCGGGAGGCCAGGTTTACACCCGCATCGATCCCTCGACCGGCTACGAGACCGCGGGCACGATCGACGGTGAATATACCCTGCACGGGTCCTTCTTCACGTCGATCGTGGCCGGCATCCGCTACGCTGGCACGGAGGACGATAACGGCACGACCGGGCTGTATCTGGGCAGCTACACGTTCCCGGCTACGGCCACGTCCTATAACCAGTTCTCCGGCCTGTTCGGGCCCGAGCCGGTGCAGAACTTCTTCTCCGGCTACCATGAGTCGAATCTCGTCCAGTACCTGGCGGCCACGCCGTCGAACCTGCGCAACTCCAATCAGACGCTGCAGCAATATGGCGACACCACGACGACGTTTTCGACCGATGGGACGATCAACCCGCTCAGCCTCTTCCACATCGACGAGACCACCGCGGCCATTTACCTCATGCCGAAGTTCGCCGGCAGCATCGGCGGCCTGCCCTTCGACGGCAACATCGGCCTGCGCGCGGTGGAGACCGACGACGCCCTGGGCGGCTTCCAGACCGTCACGCCCGCCGCGGTCGCCCCGGGCGGCGTCGCGGTGCTCGGCCCCCTGCATATCAGCCACACCTACTGGGACTATCTGCCGAGCCTCAACTTCCGGCTCAAGCTGACCGACACGCTGTTCCTGAGGGTTGCGGCGTCAAAGACCATCACCCGGCCGAATTTCAACCAGATCTCGCCGTCGCTGACGCTTAACCAGAATCCGATCACGCCTTCCCTCAACACCGGATCGCAGGGCAACGCGAACCTGAATCCGATGCGGTCGGACAACGTCAACGTGGCGCTGGAAAAATACTTCACCAAGAGCACGATGGTCTACGTGGGCGGTTTGTACAAGGACGTCTCGGGCTTCCCGGTCTCGATCACCAATCCTGAGAGCTTCGGCGGGGTGACCTATCAGGTGTCGACTTACGCCAACCTGAATCCGGCCACCATCAAGGGCTTGGAGGCGGGCTATCAGGAGTTCTTCACCTTCCTTCCGCAACCCTTCGACGGCCTCGGCCTCCAGGCAAATTTCACCCACATCGACAGCACGACGCCCAGTTCCGTCCAGGGCTACAATATCCCCCTGACGAATCTGTCGCGCGATTCCTACAACATCGTGGGGATGTACGAAAAGGGCCCGTTTTCGGCCCGCGTCGCCTACAATTGGCGCGACAAGTACGTCACCGGGGTCTCCTCCTTCGTGGGCGTGGGGCTCCTGCCCCAGTTCGTCCGCGCCTACGGCGATCTGGACGCCTCGCTGAACTACAACCTGACCAAGAACGTCGAACTCACGGTGCAGGGCACGAACCTGAACAACGCACTCCGTGTCCAGTACTGGGGCAGTCCGAACACGCCATCGAACTACTACCTCGATGGCATGACTCTGATGGCCAGTGTCACGCTGAAATTCTAGGGTCGGATCCATTCCGCTCCTTCCGGGGAAGGAGCGGGTGGCGTTGAGGTAGCCCGGCGGTCCGGTGCGGCGCGGGATTGGCGCCGCCCGGATCGCCGGGTAATTTTTTCCAGCCGGCAACGGAAGAACTCGTCACGCGCGGGCCGGCGACTAACTTCAATTCAAGCGACATGAACCCCCTGCGGCCTTATCTGGCGGCACTGCTGCCTGCGCTTCTGCTCGTCGCCGGCCCGGCCGCCGGCGCGGCGGCCCCGCCGCTGGCGCTGGGCTCCTCGTGGTACCCGGAGCAGTGGCCGGAGAGCCGCTGGAATGACGATCTCGCGCTCATGCAGGCGGCCGGCCTGCGCATGGCGCGCGTGGGGGAGTTTGCCTGGAGCAGCCTGGAGCCCGAGGAGGGCCGCTACACGCTCGACTGGCTGGAGCGGGCGGTCGCCGCGGCGGCGGCCCACGACATTGTGGTCGTCCTCGGGACGCCGACGGACGCTCCGCCGGCGTGGCTGACCCGGAAATATCCGGAGACCTTGCGGGTGGACGAGAGCGGGCGGCAGGCGCAGCACGGCTCGCGCCGCCAATTCTCCTACGCGAGCGCGAAATACCGCGAGCTCTGCCGCGGAATCGTCGAGCAGCTGGCCCGGCGCTTCGGGACCAACCCCAACGTCATCGGCTGGCAGATTGGCAACGAGTACACGGAGGACTCCTACGACGCCGAATCGCGCCGGCTCTTCCAGGAGTGGCTGCAGGCGAAATATCAGACGCTCGCCGCGCTCAACCAGCGCTGGGTGACGGCCTACTGGAGCCAGGCCTACGACCGCTGGGACGAGGTCCCGATCCCGACCGGGGCGGGCAATCCCGGTCTCATGCTCGACTACAAGCGCTTCGTCACGGACGAGTGGCGCGGCTTCCAGCGCAACCAGCTCGAGGTGATCCGCAAGTACGCCGACCGTTCGCAGGTCATCACCACCAACCTGGGCGGCCTCGGCTGGGCGGATCGCTTCAACCGCCGGGAGGTCGCCGCCGACCTCGACCTGATCTCGTGGGATGAATACGCGGCCACCTCGGCGGGCACCGGCGCGGCCGTGCGCAATGTCGGGCTGCCCACGCTCGATCCCTGGCGCGCGGGAGCCACCCACGACCTCGTGCGCGGCTGGAAAGGGCGCAATTTCTGGGTGATGGAGATGCAGCCCGGGTCGGTCGACTGGGCCGCCATCAGCAGTTCGCTCGACCGGGGCGTGACCCGGGTCATGGCCTGGGAGGCCGTCGGCCACGGAGCCGACCTGGTGGCCTTCTGGCAGTGGCGCAGCGCGCTCAGCGGCCAGGAGCAGTACCACGGCGCCCTGGTGGGGCCCGACGGCGCGCCGCTGCCATTCTATGCGGAGGCCCGGCAGATCGGCGCCGAATTCGCGAAGGCGGGCCCCACCTTTCTCGGCACCGCGCCGCTCTCGCAGGTGGCGATCCTCCACGACTACGACAGCCGCTGGGCCATCGACTTTCATCCGCAGACCGAGCGCTATGACCAGATCGAGGTCCTGCTCGGCTACTACCGCGCGCTGCGGGAGCTCACGCAGTCGGTCGACATCGTGGACCCGCGAGCGGACTTGGGCGGCTACAAGCTCGTGATGGCGCCGAGCCTGAACGTGATCTCCCGGGAGCTCGCGGAGCACCTGGCCGACTACGTCCGCCGCGGCGGCCACCTCGTCCTCGGCCCCCGCTCCGGCATGAAGGACGAATTCAACGCGCTGAACGTCGAGCGCCAGCCCGGGGCGCTCGGGGCGGCTCTGGGCGGCCGCGTCGAGCAATTTTACGCCCTGCGGGATGACATCCCGGTCGCGGGGAGCTGGGGGAGGGGGACGGCCACGATCTGGGCCGAGCTGCTCTCCACCCGCGGCCCGGACACGGAAGTCCTGCTCCGGTACGGATCCGGCAACGGCTGGCTCGATGGCCAGCCGGCGGCCATCGCCCGGCCACTGGGCCGGGGCACGATCTCCTATATCGGCGCCGTCCTCGATCCCGCCCTGATGCGCGCCGCGTGCCAGGCGCTCGTGACGGCCTCCGGCATTGAGGCGCGGGTGCTGGCCGCGCCGGCGGGAATGGAGGTGTGCCGCCGGGTGGGCGAAGGCCGCGAGGTCTTCGTGCTGCTCAACCACACCAGCGAGCCGGCCGGCCTCGCGCTGCCGGGGGCTATGGAGGACATACTCAACGGCGGCACCGTCCACCGGATCGACCTGCCGCCGCACGGCGCGGCGGTGGTCGCCCGGAGCGGCGGGGAGACGAGATGACATGGAGAGAATTACCGCGCATTATCTGATCGAGACGCCCCTCGACATCGCCCGGGCCGCGGAGGCGCTGGCGGGCGAACAGTCTTCCGGCACCTTCGTCGCGGTGCCGGGGGAGACCCGGGAGCTGAAGGAACGATTCGCGGCCCGCGTGGAGAAAATCACGCCGCACGACCGCTCCTCCTCGCCGGCCCTCCCCGGCGCGAAGGCGGCGGCGGACTATCAGCGCGCCACGATCGAGATTTCCTGGCCGGTGGAAAACTTTGGCTACAACCTGCCGGTCCTCCTCTCCACGATCCAGGGAAACCTGTATGAGTTGTCGCAGTTTTCCGGCATCCGGCTCGTCGACGTGGATTTTCCGGAAGCATTTCTCGAGCGTTTTTTGGGGCCGAGGTTTGGCGTCGCGGGGACCAAGGGCCTCGCCGGATGCGCCGCCGGGCCTTTGATCGGCACGATCGTGAAGCCGAGCATCGGCCTGAGCCCGGAGCAGACGGCGGACTTGGTCGCCATCCTGGCCGAGGCGGGAATCGATTTCATCAAGGACGATGAGTTGATGGCGGACCCCCCCCATTCGCCCTTTTCCGAGCGCCTGGGGCGGGTGATGCGGGTGATCCAGGCCCACGCGGATCGCACGGGCAAGCACCTCGTGTACGCCTTCAATATCAGCGGGGAGATCGACGACATGCTGCACCACTACGACCTGGTCGCCGCCGCGGGGGGCACCTGCGTCATGGTCAGCCTGAACAGCGTCGGGCTGGCCGGGGTGAAGCGGATCTGCGACCGCGGCGCGCTGGCGGTTCACGGCCACCGGAACGGGTGGGGCATGCTCAACCGCCATCCTTTCCTCGGGGTCGACTTCACGGCCTACCAAAAGATCTGGCGGCTCGCCGGCGTGGATCAGCTCCACGTCAACGGCCTCGCCAACAAGTTCTGGGAGCCGGACGATTCCGTCATCCGGTCGATCCGGGCCTGCCTGGCTCCCCTGGGCCGGCTCCGCCCCGTGCTCCCCGTGGTCTCGTCCGGGCAGTGGGGCGGCCAGGCCCCGGAGACCTATCGGCAGGCTGGGACGACCGACCTCCTTTATCTGGCGGGCGGCGGCATCCTCGCGCATCCGGCGGGACCGGCCGAGGGCGTCCGGGCCCTCCGCCTCTGGTGGGACGCGGCGGTCGCCGGCCTGACCGTGGCGGAGGCCGTGCGAAAATATCCGCTCCTGGCGCAGTCCGCGGCCAAGTTTGGCCGGACCCCATGACTTCTTCCAAGCCATCCCTCTTCCTGGCCTACTACGGAGACGATCTGACCGGTTCGACCGATTCCCTGGAAGCGCTGACCCTGGCTGGCCTCAAGGCGATTCTCTTTCTGCGGCCACCCCGGCCCGCGGACCTCGCGCGGTACCCCGGAATCCGTGCCCTGGGAGTGGCGGGCACGACGCGGGCGATGAAAACCGACGCGATGGACGAGACGCTGCGCGCGGCCTTTGCGGCCTTCCTCACTCTCAATCCCCGCCACGTCCACTACAAGGTCTGCTCGACCTTCGATTCGTCTCCCGCCATCGGCAGCATCGGCCGGGCCTTGGATATAGGGGCGGAGGTCTTTCGCTCCTCCCTGACGCCGGTGGTCGGCGGGGCGCCCTCGCTGGGACGCTACTGCGCCTTTGGCAATCTCTTCGCTCGCGCTGACATTGGCGCCGGAGGGGAGATCCACCGGCTTGATCGGCATCCCTCGATGAGCCGCCATCCGGTGACTCCGGCCCTGGAGGGCGACCTCCGCGAGCTCCTCGCGCTGCAGACCCGCAAGCGGATCGTCTCCTTCGATGTGCTGAAGCTGGACCTGCACTTTGCCGCGGCGGCCGCCGCCCTCAACCGGCTTAAGGAGGAAGGGGCGGACGTCGTGCTCTTCGACGCGATTGATGAGGATGACGTGGCGCGGATCGGTGAGCTACTCGAGAAGCGGGCGACGGGCGGCCGGCCCCTCTTCTCGGTCGGGCCCTCCTCCGTGGAGGTGGCCTTGGGTGCGCGCTGGCGCCGGCGGGCGAAGGCGGTGCGCGGACGGCCGCGGATGGCAACCGGCACCGCGATGCCGCTTCTCGTCGGTTCCGGCAGCTGCTCGGCGGTCACCGAGCAGCAGATATCCTGGGCTCTGGGGCATGGCTTCGCCGGGGTGGAAATTGACACGGCCTCCGCTCTGCGCAGCGACGAGCTGCCGGCGCCCGATGTGGCGGCGGCCGCATCCACCGTCCGTCACCTTAGGGCCGGCCGCGGGGTGATCCTTCACACCAGCCGCGGGGTCTCCGATCCACGGGTGGCGGCGGCCCGAGAAATCGGCTTGCAGCGGGGCGTGGCGCAGGAGCAGATGACCAGCCGGCTGGGTTGCGTCCTGGGGCTCACGATGTGGAGGATCCTGGGCGAGGTGAGCCTGCCGCGCGTGGCAGTTGCCGGCGGCGACTCATCGAGCTATTCCGCCCGCGCCCTCGGCGTCGAGGCGCTGGAGATGATTGCGCGCCTGACGCCGGGGGGGCCGCTCTGCCGCGCCCGCGCCCCCGGGTCGCCGGTGGACGGCTGCGAGATCGTCTTCAAGGGAGGCCAGGTCGGAGGCCGCGACTACTTTGGGCTGCTCGCCTCGGGCCGCCAAAATCCAAACCGCTCATGAAACGAAAAGTCCTCGGATTGATCCACACCTCGGCCGCACTCGTGCCGGTCTTTCAGCAGCTTTGCCGCGAAAAAATGCCCGGAGTCGATGTATTCAACATTGCCGACGACAGCCTGATCAAGGACGTGATCGCCCGCGGCGAACTGACGCCGCTGACGTCGCGCCGCGTGGCCGACCACGTCCTCTCCGCGGAGGCGGCCGGGGCCGACTTCATCCTGGTGACGTGCTCGTCGATCGGCCGGGCCGTCGAGGCGGCTGCGCTCCGGACCAGCGTGCCGGTGTTGCGGGTCGATCAACCGATGGCGGACAAGGCCGTCGGGCTGGGAAAGCGGATCGGGGTCGTGGCCACGCTGTCCACGACGCTTGAGCCGACGGCCGATCTCATCCGCCGGCGGGCGCAGGTGGCCGGCCGGGAAGTCTCGGTGGTGACCCGACTTTGCGAGGGCGCCTTTGAGGCGCTGATGGCCGGGGACACCGCGAAGCACGATGCGGCCGTGACCGCGGCCCTGCTCGCGCTGGCCCCCGAGACGGATGTGATCGTCCTCGCGCAGGCGTCGATGGCGCGGGTGGCGGCCGGGCTGGGGAAGCTGAAGACCGGGACGCCGATCCTGGCCAGTCCGGAGATCGCGATCGGGCATCTGGCCGCGATTCTGGCTTAGGCGTCGATGCACCCGCTCTTGAAACTATCCCGGTCCGCGGCGGGATCGCTGCAGGGTTATAGGTTCACGGTCCTGATCCTGGCCGCGGTCGTCGCCGGGCTCACGCATCCCGGCTGGTTCACGCGCTGGGGGACCATCGACCTGGGAAACAAGTGGCTGTTTCTGATCATGATCCAAGTGGTCATGTTCGGGATGGGCACCCAGATGACGATTCGGGAGTTCCGGGAGGTGGCTAAGGCCCCGCGGGGGATCGGGGTGGGGATCCTTTGCCATTTCTCGGTCATGCCGCTGGTCGGATATTTCCTCACGAAGATCTTCCACTTCGACCAGGAGATCGCCGCCGGCATGATCCTGGTCGGCTCCTGCTCCAGCGGACTGGCCTCGAACGTGATGGCCTATCTCGCCCGGGCCAACCTGGCCCTATCCGTGACGGTCACGGCCGCCACCACGCTCCTGGCTCCCGTGATGACGCCGCTGCTGATGAAGCTCCTCGCCGGCCGGCTCGTGGAGGTGAAGTTCCTCGATATGATGATCCAGATCATCGAGATCGTCCTCGTTCCCATCGGGGCGGCGCTGCTGCACGATTATCTCCGGGGTGCTTCGGACCGAAACCGCCGGAGGGTCGTGACCACAGCGTGGGGTGCGCTCCTCTGGCTCGTCCTCGGAGGATGGCTTTATCCGACCAACGGGCTGTCGGGTGGAGGGGGGACCATCGCGTCCCTGCTCGGCTTCGCCGCCGGGGCGGTGGTGGCGGGCGTGGCCTATCATCTCGCGGTCGGCGCGTGGCCGCGGATCCAGCGGGTGATGCCGGTGGCCTCGATGATCGGGATCGCCTTCGTCATCACGATGACCACGGCCGCCGGCCGGGACGATCTCCTGCGGGTCGGCGCATGGCTTTTTCTCGCGACCGTGCTGCATAATGCCGCGGGCTATCTATTCGGATACGGGCTGAGCCGCGGCTGCGGGCTCGACAAGAATTCCGCCCGAAGCGTGGCCTTCGAGGTCGGCATGCAGAACGGGGCCATGGCCTCGGGGCTGGCCGCCGGCATGGGCAAGCTGGCGACCATGGGACTGGCGCCGGCGATCTTCAGTCCGGTGATGAACATATCGGGGTCGATCCTCGCCAATTATTGGCGGCGTCATCCGGTGTCCCCGGCGACCGAACCCATCCCATGAACTCGCCACCGACCGATTGTTTTCGCCGGGGAATTTCCGCGCTCGGCCTCATCCTCGCTGTTTTGGCGCGCGGTCAGGAAAGGCCGCCGGCGCCCGACCTGCAGGTGACCGATTTGCGCTGCGAAGCGGCGCTCGATCCCCTGGGCGTCGACGTCGCCGCTCCCCGCCTTTCGTGGCGCGCGGCCTCGGCGAGCCGGGGCGAGCGGCAGACCGCCTGGGAGGTCGTGGTCGCGTCGTCGGCGGATGCGCTCGCCGGGGATCGCGGCGATCTGTGGGACAGCGGCCGGCAGCCGGCGGGAGACCTCTCCGCTGTCCGCTATGCCGGCGCGCCACTGGCCGCCTGGCAGCGAGCCTTCTGGAAAGCGCGGGCCTGGGACGCCGAGGGGCGGCCCACAGCTTGGAGCCGGCCCGCGGCCTGGGCGATGGGCCCGCTGCGGCCGTCGGACTGGAAGGGCGTCTGGATCGCGGGGCCGGGCGAGACCGAGTCGCTGCTTCTGCGGCGAGAATTTGTCGTCGGCCCCGGGCTCCGCCGCGCGGTGGCGGCGGTCTCCGGGCTCGGCCAGTACGAGCTCTCCTGCAACGGCGCGAGGACGAGCGACGATCTTCTGGCCCCCGGCTGGACCGACTACGAGCGGACGGTGCTTTACGACATCCGGGATCTCACCGCGCTCATCCAACCCGGGCGCAACGCCCTCGGCCTCATGCTCGGCAACGGCATGTACGACGTCGTGCACCGCGACCGCTTCGCTAAATTCAACGGTTTCGCGGGGGCGCTGCGCGCCATCGCCGACCTCCGGCTGGAGTACGAGGACGGGCGGGTCGAAGTCGTCGGCACCGACGGGGATTGGCGGACGCTCGCCGGGCCGATCACCTTCGGGAACGCCTACGGCGGCGAAGACATGGATGCGCGCCTGACTCCCGAGGGCTGGGATCGGCCGGGCTTCGACGACAGCCGGTGGCCGCCGGCGGTCCGCTATATCAATCCCAAGGCCGCCATGCGCGGACTGACCGCCGCGGCCGATCCCATCCGCGCGAACGAGGTGCTGCGGCCGGTGGCGCAGCGGGCCCTTCCCGACGGCAGCGTGGTCTATGACTTTGGTCAGAACGCCGCCTGCATTCCGCGGGTCCGCGTGAGCGGGCCGGCGGGGAGTTCGGTCCGGCTGACCCCCGCCGAAGTCGTAAATCCCGATGGCTCGATCAACCGGGCGACGATGGGCGGCACGGCCCGCGGAAGCTCCTGGTGGCAATACACCAAGGCGACGGACCAGCCGGAGACGTGGATGGCCCGCTTCTGTTATATAGGCTGCCGTTACCTCAAGGTGGAAGTCTTTCCGCCGGCCACCGCCTCCGGTGGGAGCGGAGCCGCTCCGGGCGCGCCTGCCCGCGTCGACGATCTCGAGAGCATCGTGGTGCATAGCAGCGCGCCGGCCGTGGGGCATTTCGCCACCTCCAACCCGCTCCTCGGCCGGATCGACCAGCTCGTGCGCTGGGCGCAGCTCTCGAACATGATGTCGATCTTCACCGACTGTCCCCACCGGGAGAAGTTGGGCTGGCTGGAGCAGATCCATCTCAACGGCCCGTCCCTGCGGTACGATTTCGACGTCGTGCGGATGATGCGCAAGAGCATGCACGACATGGCGGACGAGGAGAGGCCGGACGGCTTCCTGCCGACGACCGCCCCCGAATACGCGAAATTCGAGAGCCCCTTTCTCGCCGCGGCCGAATGGGGCTCGGCCTTCATCATCGTCCCCTGGCAGCAGTACGAGTTCACGGGTGATCCTTCGCTGCTGCGCGAGCATTATGATGGGATGAAGCGGTACGTCGGCTATCTGCAGCGCCAGGCGGTGGATGACATCGTCTCCGAGGGCCTGGGCGACTGGTACGACCTGGGGCCCGCCCGCCCGGGCGCCGCGCAGCTGACCCTGCCGCCATTTACCGCGACGGCCTTCTACTATTTCGACGCGTCGGTCCTCGCGAAGACGGCCGCGCTGCTCGGGCACGCCGACGAGGCCGCCGGCTTCACCGCGCAGGCCGAGCGGATCCGGGCCAGCTTCAACCGGCGCTTCTTCCATCCCGACACGGGATCTTATGATGCCGGATCGCAATGCGCGAACGCGATGGCGCTGGCGATGGGGATCGCGGAGCCGGCCGATCGCCCGCGCGTGCTGGCGGCGCTGGTCGCCGATCTCGAGGCGCGCGGTGGCGCGATGACCGCGGGAGACGTGGGCTACCGCTATCTGCTGCTCGCCCTGGCCGAAGGGGGCCGCTCGGACCTCATCTATCGGATGATAAACCAGGACGACAAGCCGGGCTATGCCTACCAGCTGAAGCAGGGCGCCACCAGCCTGACCGAGGCGTGGGACGCCAACCTGCACGCCTCCCAGGATCATTTCATGCTCGGCCAGATCATCGAGTGGTTCTATCACGACCTGGTCGGAATCGGCTCGGATCCGGAGGGGCCGGGGTTCGGGAAGATCCTGCTGCGGCCGCAGCCGGTAGGGGACCTCAACTGGGCCGAGGCCAGCTATGCCTCGGTGCGCGGACCGATCACCGCGCGCTGGGAAAGGGCCGGCGGGAGCTTCACCTTGGCGGTCACAGTTCCGGCCGACAGCACGGCCACCGTGTACGTGCCCTCCCGTCCGGACACCGCCGTCCAAGAGGGCGGTGCGGCGGCGGAAGGCCGTCCGGGGGTCACGTTCCTCCGGAGGGAGCAGGACCGCGCGGTCTACGCCATCGCGTCCGGAAGCTATCGCTTTTCCTCCCTATGGTGACGGCGCACACCCGCAACTGGCGGCCATGGCTGGCCGGATCGGTCCTCTCCCTCGCCCTTGCGCGAGCGGCGGCGGCTGCGTCGCCCTTCTGGTTCGACGCACCGGCCGCGGACTTCACCGCCTCATGCCCCCTCGGCAACGGGCGGATCGGAGCGATGGTCTTCGGCCAGACCGGCGAGGAGCGCATCGTGCTGAACGAAACCGGAATGTGGTCGGGCTCGCCGCAGGACGCCGATCGGCCGGGCGCGGCCGCGGCGCTGCCGGAAATCCGCCGGCTCTTGCTCGCGGGCCGCAATGCCGAGGCCGAGCGGCTGGTGGACGAGCGCTTCACCTGCGCGGGCGCCGGCTCCGGCCGCGGGGCGGGGGCCCACGTCCCCTATGGCTGCTACCAGGTGCTGGGAAATCTCTGGCTGAGCTTTCCCTCCGCGGCAGGAGGCTCGGAGGTGAGCGGTTATCGGCGCGAACTCGACCTGGGCGAGGCGGTGACGCGAGTGGACTACGCGCAGGGCGGCGTGCGGTTCGCGCGGGAGGCCTTTGTCAGCGCGCCGGATGAATGCTTCGTCCTCCGCCTCGGCGCCGACCAGCGGGGTCGCGTCTCCTTCGACGTGAAGATGGACCGCCCGGAGCGGGCGACGGTGACGGGGGAGGGACCCGACGCGCTCCGCTTGGAGGGGCAGCTGGACAACGGAACCGACGGCCGGGGAGTTCGCTTTGACGCCATCGTCCGGGTGGAGGCCCGCGGCGGCACCGTCCGGCTGAACGGGAACAAGCTCGAGATCCGGAACGCGGATGACGCTGTGATCCGCCTGACGGCGGCCACCGACATCGCCACCTTTGCCGGGCGCCATGTCGCCGATCCGCTGCGCGCGGCTCGGCAGGACCTCGCCCGCGCGGCCGCGCGGCCCTACGCCAACCTCCTGCGGCGGCACGTGGCCGATTACCGCCGCTGGCACGACCGGGTCGAGCTCCGGCTGGGGGAAGCGAGCGGCGCCGCCGCTGCGCCGCTGCCCCGGCGGCTCGCCGCCTTTCGGGCCGGCGCCAGCGATCCGGCGCTCGCCGCGCTCTATTTTGATTTCGGCCGCTATCTGTTGATCTCCTCGTCCCGGCCGGACGGCCTGCCGGCCAACCTGCAGGGCCTCTGGGCGCAGGAGGTGCAGACGCCGTGGAATGGCGACTGGCATCTCAACGTGAACGTGCAGATGAACTATTGGCCGGCGGAGGTCTGCAATCTCGCCGAACTCGAGCAACCGCTGTTCGCCCTGATCGCCTCGCTGCAGGAACCCGGAGCGCGGACCGCCCGGGCCTATTACGGCGCGGGAGGGTGGGTGGCCCACGTCATCACCAATCCCTGGGGCTTCACCGCGCCGGGAGAATCGGCGGAGTGGGGCGCGACCAGCACCTGCTCGGGCTGGCTTTGCCAGCACCTCTGGGACCATTATCTTTTCAGCCGGGATCCCGCCTTTCTCGCCTGGGCGTATCCCATCATGAAGGGGTCGGCCGAGTTCTACCTCGACATGCTCATCGCGGAGCCGAGCCACGGCTGGCTCGTGACCGCGCCGTCCAACTCGCCCGAGAACTCCTTCCGCCTGCCCGGCGGCGGCGTGGCCCATGTTTGCCTGGGATCCACCTTCGACATGCAAATCCTGCGCTATCTCTTCGGCGCCTGCGACGAGGCCGCCAAGATCCTCGGGAAGGACGCGGAATTTCAGCGGCGCCTGGAGGCCGCCCGCGGCCGGCTGGCGCCGACACAGCTGGGCCCCGACGGCCGCATCCAGGAATGGCTCGAGCCCTACGCCGAGGTGGATCCGCATCACCGCCATGTCGCCCATCTCTGGGGCCTGTATCCCGGCAGCGAAATCTCGCCCCGGGCGGAGCCCACGCTGAGCGCGGGCGCGCGGCGCTCGCTGGAGGTCCGCGGAGATGAGGGCACGGGCTGGGGCGTGGCCTTCAAGGCGCTCCTCTGGGCGCGGCTGGGCGACGGCGACCACGCCTTCCGCCTGCTGCACGAGCAGCTCAAGCCGGCCGAGACGGGGGCGTCGCCGACGCGGTGGAGCGGCGGCACCTATCCCAACCTGTTCGACGCCCATCCCCCGTTTCAGATCGATGGCGATTTCGGCGGAGCGGCGGCGATCGCGGAGATGCTGCTGCAGAGCCGGGACGGCGAGATCGAACTTCTTCCGGCCCTGCCGCGTGCGTGGCCGGACGGCAGCGTCCGCGGGCTGCGCGCCCGCGGCGGCTATGAGGTCGACCTGGCGTGGCGCGGCGGACGGCTGACGGGGACCACGATCCGCAGCCGCGGCGGAGCCGGCGTGCGGATCCGCTATGGCGCCCGGTCCGTGCCCATCGCGCTCTCGCCGGGCGGCGAGGTCCGCCTGGACCAAACTCAATTATGAATGCGATCAAATCCTGCCTGCTGGCCGGGCTCCTGGTTTCCGGCCTCTCAGCCGCGCAGCCGGGAGAGCGAGCCCTCATGGACACAAGCCGCTCCCCCGACGCGCAGATGTACATGCCCGACATGGGGGACGCGCGCTGGACCGGCGGCCTGTGGGGCGACCGCTTCGCGGTCTGCCGGACGACGATGATTCCGCACCTATGGGAGATCTTCCAGAGCGCGAAGGACAGCCATGCCTGGGACAACTTCCTCATCGCCGCCGGCATGGGACAGGGTCTCGACGGCCGCCACGGCGGCCCGCCCTTCGCCGACGGCGATTTCTTCAAGTGGTTCGAGGGGGTGGCGCAGGTCTACGCCCTCACGCGCGACCCCGCGCTCGACCAGCTGATGGACCGGATCATCGCGGTCATCGCGAAGGCGCAGCGGGCCGACGGCTATATCGGGACGGCGACGACCATCGCGCAGCTGGAGGGGACGACGGGCGCGCGCGAGTTCGTGAACCGCGACAATTTCGAGACCTACAACCTCGGCCACCTCATGACCGCGGGCTGCGTCCACTACCGGGCCACGGGCAAGACGACGCTGCTCGAGGTCGCCCGCAAGGCGACGGACTATCTCTACAAATTCTATCGCAACGCCTCCCCCGAGCTCGCGCGCAACGCGATCTGCCCCTCGCACTACATGGGGGTGGTGGAGATGTACCGGGTGACGCACGATCCGCGCTACCTCGAGCTTGCCCGGCAGCTGATCGAGATCCGCGGCCAGGTGACGAACGGCGAGGACCAGAACCAGGACCGCGTGCCGTTTCGCGCGATGACCAAGGCGGTGGGGCACGCCGTGCGCGCCAACTATCTTTACGCCGGCGTGGCCGATGTCGTCGCCGAGACGGGGGACCGGAGCCTGCTCGCAACCCTGCGGACGATCGGCGACGACGTCGCCCGGACGAAGCTCTATATCACCGGGACGACGGGCGCGCTCTACGACGGGGCCTCGCCGGACGGCTCGGCCAACAACCCCTCGATCCAGCTCGTCCATCAGGCCTACGGCCGCGACTTCCAGCTGCCGAACCTGACCGCCTACAACGAGAGCTGCGCGACCGTGGGCTATGCCCTGTGGAACTGGCGGATGCTGACGGCGACCGGCGACGCGCGCTACGCCGACCTCTTCGAGCAGGCGCTCTACGACGGCGTCCTCGCGGCGATCAGTCTCGAGGGCAAGGACTACTTCTATGTGAATCCCCTGCGGAAACTGAAGGACGACATCTTGCCCCTGCGGTGGTCGCGGACCCGCCAGCCGAACATCCAGCTCAGCTTCTGCTGCCCGCCGAACATCGTGCGCACGATCGCGGAGGCGCAGAACTACATCTACGGCCTTTCGCGGGACACGCTTTGGGTGCATCTCTATGGGGCGAGCGCGCTCGACACCGGCTGGAGCGACGGCGGCCGGATCGTGGTCCGACAGGAGACCGCCTATCCCTGGAGCGGAGCCGTCACCCTGCGCGTCGACGAGGCGCCCGACCGGCCGATCGCCCTCAAGCTGCGGATCCCGGGATGGTGCCGGGCCGGGGGTTCGACGCTCGCGGTCAACGGCGTGGCGGCGGACGCCGCGCTCCAGCCGGGGACCTACTGCGAGGTGAAGCGGACCTGGAAGCCGGGAGATACGGTGGAGCTGAAGCTGGATTTTTCCGCGACGGTCTGGGAGGCGAACCCGCTTGTGGAGGAGACGCTCAACCAAGTGGCCGTGAAGTATGGACCGCTCGTTTACTGCCTCGAGTCGGCCGATCTGCCCGCCGGCGTGAACCTGGAAAATGTCGCCCTGACCGCGGCCGATCTCCATCGGCCCTTCGCCACGGCTTTCGAGAACATCGCGGGCCAGTCGGTCCTCACGCTCAGCGTGCCGGCCGAGGCGCTGGCGCGCGATCCATCCGGCGCACTCTACCGTCCGGTCGACGCCTGGCCGGCCCGGCCGATCTCGCTCAAGCTCGTGCCCTATTTCGCCTGGGGCAACCGCGGGGACGGGGACATGACCGTCTGGCTGCCGGTGCGTTGAACCATGAGAAGTCTCCCGTCGCGCATGCTGCCGATGGCGCTGGTTCTCTTGGGGGCGGCCTGCGCCGGACCGGCGGCGGCCGCGGACCCGGACCTGCCCGGACTTTTTCAACATCCCCCGGAGGCGGCCCTTCCCTGGGTCTACTGGTATTGGATGGACGCGGCCGTCTCGAAGGCGGGCATCTCCGCTGATCTCGCCGCGATGAAGCAGGCGGGGATCGGCGGCGCCTACCTGATGCCGATCAAGGGGCCCTCCGATCCTCCGCTGATCGTTCCGCCGGCGACGCAGTTGAGTCCGGTTTGGTGGGATATGATCAAGTACGCCTTCGCCGAGGCGGACCGCCAGGGCGTCGAACTGGCGATGCATGCCTGCGACGGCTTTTCGATCGGCGGGGGCCCCTGGATCACGCCGGAGCAATCGATGCAGAAGGTCGTCTGGAGCGAGACCGAGGTCTCGGGCGGCCAGCCGCTGGCGGGAAGCCTGCCCGCGCCTCCCGCCCAGGAAGGCTACTACCGGGACATCGCCGTCCTGGCGTTTCCGTCCCTGCCCGGCACCGAACCCGCGCTCGCCCCGCGGGTGACGACCAGCCTCCCCGGGGTGGACGCGGGAGCGCTGGCGGTCCCCGGCAACAGCCAGGAATTGCGCACGGAGGCTCTCGGCTGGATCCAGTACGCCTACGACCAACCCTTCACCTGCCGAACGATAGTGGTCCGTACGCCGGCCTGGTCTTCTTACCAGGGCAACCGGCTCGAGGTCGAGGTGAGCGACGACGGGGAGCATTTTCGGTCGATCGGCCGCCTGGTGTGCCCGCGCCATGGCTGGCTGGACTACGACGCGGCGGTGACGCACGAGGTCGCGCCCGTGACGGCGCGCTATTTCCGCTTCGTCTACGATCCGGCCGGATCGGAGGCCGGCGGAGAGGATCTCGATTCCGCCAAGTTCAAGCCGAGCCTCCGGCTCCTCGGCCTTCAGCTGTCCGGCGCTCCGCGCCTCGACAGCTTCGAGGGGAAATCGGCCGCCGCCTGGCGCATCTCCGCTCCGACCTCGGCCGCGCTCGTCCCGGACGCGGACTGCGTGGCGCGTGAGCAGATCGTCGACCTCACGGCGCAGCTCCGACCGGACGGCCGGCTCGACTGGACCCCGCCGCCCGGCCGTTGGACGGTGCTCCGGATGGGGCACACCTCGACCGGCCACCGCAACGACACGGGCGGCGGCGGGGTGGGGCTCGAGTGCGACAAGCTCAATGCCGAGGCGGCGCGGGTGCAGTTCGACCATTGGTTCGGCGCCGCGATCCGGGAGGCGGGGCCCGCCTTGTCGGGCCGGGTCCTCAAGATCTTCCACGTCGATAGCTGGGAGTGCGGCAGCCAGAACTGGACCGGGGATTTGCGCGGGGAATTCCGGCGGCGGCGCGGCTACGATCTCTGGCCCTATCTCCCGGCGCTCGCGGGCATCCCGGTCGCGAGCGCGGACATCTCCGAGCGGTTTCTGCGGGACGTGCGCGAGACCCTGGCGGAACTCGTGGCCGAGCGCTTCTTCGGCACCCTGGCCGGGCTGGCCCACGCCCACGGATGCGTCTTCAGCGCCGAGAGCGTGGCTCCCACCATGATCTCCGACGGGATGCTGCATTTCGGCGTCGTCGATATCCCGATGGGGGAATTCTGGCTGCGCAGTCCCGACCACGACAAGCCGAACGACATCTTCGACGCCGTCTCCGGCGCGCACATCTACGGCCGCCCGATCGCGCAGGCCGAGGCCTTCACGGAACTGCGCCTGGGCTGGGACGAACAGCCGGCGATGCTCAAGCCGCTGGCCGACCTCAACTATGCCCGCGGGATCAACCGGTACGTCTATCACGTTTTCGCTCACAACCCCTGGACCGACCGGAAGCCCGGCATGACGCTGAATGGCGTCGGGACTTTCTTTCAGCGCGACCAGACCTGGTGGGGCGAGGCCTCGGCCTGGGTGGACTATGCCCGGCGCTGCCAGGCGCTCCTGCAAGCGGGCCGCCCAACCGCGGACATCGCGGTCTTCACGGGCGAGGAAGTCCCGCGGCGCGCCGTGCTGCCCGTGGAGCTTGCCGGAACCCTCCCCGGAATCATTGGCCCGGTCCTCAGAAAGGAGGGGAGCACATTCGACAAGGCGGCCTTTGGACCCGACGAAGTCGATCCTCTCCACGGCTATGCCTATGACTCGATCAACCGCGACGCGCTGCTTCGGCTCGCCCGGGTGGTGGATCACCGCATCGAGCTGCCGGGAGGAGCCAGCTACGCCATTCTCATCGTCCCGGGTGCCCGGCTGATGAATCCGGACGGCGCCGCCATGACGCCGGAAGTGGAGGAGCGCCTGGAGGCGCTCGCCCGAGACGGCGCCACGATCCTTTGGGAGACGCCGCCCACGCATTCCGCCAGCCTGCAGGGTTTCCCGGCGAGCGATGCCGAACTGCGCCGGCGGATCGGGGTCTTCTGGCCCGGTCCGGGAGCCGAGCGGCGCCTGGGCGAGGGAAGGATCGCCGCCGGACCCTTCACGGCGGATTCGTTTGCCGCATGGGGCCTCGCCCGCGACTTCGTGGCGCAGGACCCGGACGGCGGCACCGCCGGAGATGTCGCCTGGATCCACCGCCGCCTGGACGCTGGTGAAATCTATTTTGTCTCGAGCCAGGCGAAGCGGGCGCGGACCATCTTTCTGTCCCTGCGGACTGCCGGACGGCGGCCGGAGCTGTGGGACGCGGTGACCGGCGAGCGGGTTCCAGCCGCCCAATGGAGCGTGCAGGAGGGACGGACCCGCTTGAGCGTCAGGCTGGAGGCGGCCGGCTCCGTCTTTGTCGTCTTCCGCGAGCCGGCGCCGGCCCCCGGCGAGGCGAAAGCCTACAACTGGACGCAGACGCAGGCGGTCCTGCAACCCGGCCCGGAGTGGGAAGTGTCCTTCGATCCCGCGGCGGGCGGCCCCTCGGCGCCGGTTCATTTTGCGGCCCTGGCCGACTGGACGACGCGGCCCGAGCCCGGGATCAGAAATTACTCGGGCACGGCGCTGTACCGGACCAATTTTTCCTGGAATCCCGCGCTCGCGGCGGGAAAGCGCGTGTGGCTGGACCTGGGCCGGGTGGCGGACCTCGCCGCCGTTTCCCTGAACGGCGGCGCCTGCGGCGTGGCCTGGACGCCGCCCTATCGCGTGGAGGTGACCGGACTCCTGCGCGCCGGGGAGAATCAGCTGGAGATCTCCGTCACCAACACCTGGGCCAACCGGCTGATGGGCGACAGCGCCCTGCCGCCGGAGCAGCGCATCACCTGGACCATCGTGCCCTTCAAGATTCCCGCGCTGCTGCCGGCCGGCCTCCTCGGGCCGGTCGCGCTCGCGGCCGAATCGCCGGCGCCCGTCTCTCCTGCGGAAATGCAACGGGTCTACGACGCCGTCGCGACACCCTACAAGCAAGGGATCGTGCTCCGGCCGCCGCCGGGAGGGGTCGTGGATTGCGCGAGCGTCTATCGCTACGGAAGCAGCTGGTACATGCTCTACGTCGGCAACCAGGGTAAGATCGGATATGAGACCTATATCGCCCGCAGCCCCGACCTGCTCCACTGGACGCCGCTCGGAAAGGTGCTACCCTTTTCACAGCAGGGGTGGGACGCGTGGCAGGCGGACGGCGGGGCTGCCTTGGTCGATCCGGCCTGGGGTGGATCGGCCGCCCTGCAACCCTACGAGGGCAAGTATTGGCTCTCGTACCTCGGCGGGGCGCTGCAGGGCTATGAGACCGATCCCCTGTCGATCGGGCTCGCCTGGACTACGACGCCCGACCGGGCGGAGCCCTGGACGCGGCTCCCGGAGAACCCGGTGATGTCGCCCGGGCAGCCGGAGTCCCGGCCCTTCGAGAGGAAGACCCTCTATAAAAGTCAGGTCATTTGGGACCGAGCCCAGACGCTCGGCTATCCGTTTGTGATGTACTACAACGGCAAGCAGGAGGGAGTCGCGACCGAGCGGATCGGCATGGCGGTGTCCCGCGATCTAAGGCACTGGTCGCGCTTCGGCGCCGGCCCGGTGGTCGACAACGGCAGCGGCATTTCCGGCGACCCGCAGATCGTCCGGATGGGTGACCTCTGGGTGATGTTTTATTTCGGGGCAGGGTGGAAGCCGCATGCCTTCGACACCTTCGCCTGTTCGCACGACCTCGTGCACTGGACCCGCTGGCCGGGGGCCAGCCTGATCGCGCCCTCCGAGGCTTGGGACGCGACGTTCGCGCACAAGCCCTGGGTTCTGAAATACAACGGGATCGTCTATCACTTTTACTGTGCGGTCGGCTCGGAAGGCCGGACCATCGCCCTGGCCACCTCCCAGCCGCTGCACCCGCTTTCTTCCCCATGATCACCCTAAAATCCTCCACGCTCGCCGCCACTTTGCCGGCGGGAACCACGCTCGGCGGCCTCGACTGGCTGGCCATCGCCGTCTACTTCGCTATCCTCATAGCCGTCGGCTGGTGGGTCGTGCGCAAGAACAAGAAGACGACCACCGACTACTTCCTCGCCGGCCGAAACCTGGGCTGGTGGGTGATCGGCTCCTCGATCTTCGCCTCGAACATCGGATCGGAGCACATCGTCGGGCTGGCAGGGTCGGGCGCGACTGACGGGGTCGCCCTCGGGCACTACGAGCTGCACGCGTGGTGCCTCCTCGTCCTGGCCTGGGTCTTTGTGCCGTTCTACGCCCGGTCGCGGGTCTTCACCATGCCCGAGTTTCTTGAACGGCGCTTCAGCGCGAATTCGCGCGTGGTGCTCTCGGTGATCTCACTCATCACCTTCGTCGTCTCCAAGATCGCCGTCGGGATCTTTGCCGGTGGCGTGGTCTTCGCGACGCTCCTGCCCGAGGTCCATTTCAACCTGGGAGGGATCGAGATCGACAGCTTCTGGATCGGGACGGTCGCCATCATCCTCCTGACCGGCCTCTACACGACCCTCGGGGGCATGCGCGCTGTCGCCTACAACGACGCCGTGCAGGTCGTGGTGCTGATCTGCGGCTCGGCCTGCCTGACTTTCTATGGCCTGCACATCCTCGGCGGCTGGGGCGAGCTGCGCCGGCTCTGCGGCTCGGACATGTTCAACCTGTGGAAGCCGCTGACCCCGCCCGGCGTTGTCTCGACCTGGGCGCCGGTGCTGGAGACCAACGCGGCCGGCCAGGTCGTCCGCCAGGCCTGGTACTTCAACGGCAATTACCCCTGGCTTGGGATGGCGTTCTGCGCCCCCATCATCGGCCTGTGGTACTGGTGCACCGACCAGTACATCGTCCAGCGCGCCCTGGCCGCGCCGAATGAAACCATCGCGCGCCGAGGGAGCCTCTTTGCGGGCTTCCTCAAGCTCTTCCCGGTCTACCTCTTCATCATCCCGGGGCTGATCTGCTACGCGCTGGTGAAGAGCAACAAGGTGCCGGAGCTCACGGCGCATTTCGACGCCCAGGGGGCATTTCCGCTCATGGTCAAGTACCTCCTGCCGCCGGGGCTGCGCGGCATCGTGGTGGCGGGACTCCTCTCGGCCCTGATGGGATCGCTGGCCGGCGTGTTCAACGCCAGCTCGACGCTCTTCACGGTCGACCTCTACGAGAAGCTGAGGCCGGCGGCCTCGCAGGCCCGGCTGGTCGGCATGGGCCGCCTCGCGACGGTGGCGATGGTGGTGATCGCCCTTCTCTGGATCCCGGTGATCAAGGGCGCCCACGGCCTCTATAGCTACCTGCAGTCCGTCCAGGGGTACCTCGCGCCGCCGATCTTCGTCGTGTTCTTCTTCGGCGTCTTCTGGAAGCGGCTGAACGCGCAGGGCTGCTTCTGGTCCATGGTCGTGGGCTTCGTCCTCGGCATCTTCCGGATGCTCGTGGACACCCCGGTGAGCATGGGCTTCGGGAACCTGGCCAAGGGCTACGCCCCGGGGTCGTTCCTCTGGGTGATCAACAACATCAACTTCCAGTATTTCAGCATCGTGATCACCCTCGTCTCGGCCGTCGTGATGGTCGCCGTCAGCTACCTCACGGCCGCGCCGGACTACGGCCGGATCACCGGCCTGACCTTCGCCACCGCCACGGACGAAGACCGGTCACGAACCCGCGCAAGCTGGTCGGCCCGCGACGTCGCCGCCTCGCTCGTCGTCCTCGCCGGCATCGCCTTCGCCTATCTCTATTTCCGGGGGTAGCGCGGGTTGTCCCGCCGTTCGCTCCGTCCGCCTCAACCGGGATTTGCCTTCGGCCGCCCGACTTCATAGATCGCCGTGTGCGACTCTGGACCGTTCATCCGTCTTATCTCGACGCCAAGGGATTGGTGGCCGCTTGGAGAGAAGCGTTGCTGGCCCAAAAGGTCTTGGCGGGGGATACCCGCGCCTATCGACATCATCCGCAATTGATCAGGTTTCAGGCGCACGCGAGGCCGCGCGACGCAATAGGTGCCTTTCTACGAGCCCTGGCAGACGAGGCGCGGCAGCGGGGTTATCACTTCGACGCCACCAAGATCCGTAAAGCGAAATCCGTCCGGCCAATCGTTGAAACCGACGGACAGCTTCTCTATGAATGGAGGCACCTCCGCTCCAAACTGCGCGTCCGCGCGCCGGAGCTTTACCGGCGCTCCCTGAGAATTCGCTGCCCCGAGCCGAATCCGCTGTTTCGCATCGTTCCCGGCCCAGTACGGGACTGGGAGAAACGGAGGCCCTGAAAGGGGACAGGCTTATGATCGAACATCGCGCCTATATCGTTGCCGAGATTCCCGAGCCTGTGCGTTCACAAGTTCAGGCATTACGCGATTCGCTCAACGCTCTCCCAGTCAAGCTGCCGGTTGAGATCACGCTGGCGGGTTCGTCGGGAGTGGGACCGATCCCGGTAGGCACCGAATTGTCGCTTATCGAGCGACACTTGGATCGGACCCTCGAGGATTTTCCCCCATTCCGAGCAAGGTTTTCAGCCATTCGCGCATTTCCAAACACGTCCCTCTTCTATCTGGAGCCATTTGACCGTTCACCATTCGACGATCTTCATCAGAAGCTGCGCATCTCTGGCATTCCGTTTTCCGAGATTCGGTGGCCTTACAATCCACACTGCACAGTACGCGGAGGAGCCCCACTGAGTGCCGACGCGGCATTGAAGCTTGCTGCCCGCTCGTTTCCCCAGGAAGAATTCTGGATCAACACAGTTTCTGTCTACCAACTCGGCGGCACCCCACTGGACTATAAGTTACTTTGTCAACGAACGCTTGGAGCCTAACCATGGGAGCCCAGCCCGACCCTGTGGATCGGCCGTTCGAGCCGAACTATTCTGCAGATGCCTTTGTCGGCACCGCTGCCTATTATGTTCGGACCGATATTGCGTCTAGCGGCGGAGACACCATGCTCCCCCACATTCACCGTTCTCGCTTTCTTGCCCTCTTTTTTCTTTCTGCGTTTTTTCTCTCCGCTGGTCTGGTTGCCGCGGCTGACCTTCCGCCCAAGTCCTGGATCGACCCTGACACCGGGCACCGCGTCATCCGCCTGACGGATGAGCCCGGCTCGGCGAGCCTTTATTTCAACGACAACGGCTTCACTCCCGACGGGAAGAAGATGGTTTATTTGCTGCCGAAGGGGCTGGGCGTCGTCGATCTGACAACGATGGCCACGCGCCATCTCGTGGAAGGATCGGTCCAGTCCATCGTGGCGGGCCGCAAGAATCCGACCTTTTACTACACCAAGTCCTCCGGCCGACCCTACTACAGCGAGCTGTGGTGCGTGAACGTGGATACCGGCGAGTCGCGCAAGGTCGTCGATCTTCCGCGCCGGGGCTCGATCTTCAGCATCAACGCGGATGAGACGCTCGCCGCTGGCGTCTACGTTGAGGGGGACGCCGGCCTTTCTCCCGCTCCCGCCAAGGCTGCCGCGCCGACCAAGGCGGCAGGTCCGGCCACCTCCCAGGGCGGTCTCTATCAGGCGGTTTCCAAGGAGCAGATGATGGCAGACCGCCTGGCGGCGCGCTACCCGGAAGTGCTCTTCACCATCGATCTTCGCGATGGCACCACCAAGTCCCTCCTGCGGACGACCGATTGGATCGATCACATCCAATTCTCGCCCGCGGATCCGGCGCTTTTCATCTATGCGCATGAAGGCGCCTGGCAGAAAGTCGATCGGCTGTGGAGCATCCGGACCGACGGCACCGGGAATCAGCTGATTCACCGACGCATCCTGGAAAACGAGACCGCGGGGCACGAATGGTGGGGGGCCGATGGCCAGACCGTCTATTACCAGCTGCATTACCCCCCGGGCATGGAATCCTCCTTTGTCGCCAGCTATAACGTCGTGACCGGGGAGCGGATTTGGTACCACTACACTCCCGACCAGATTTCCATCCACCATGCCTCGTCTCCCGACGGGAAGCTCTTCTGCGGCGATGGCGGTGATCCCAAGGTCCATCTGGCTAATGGCT